>Ga0209344_10000530_pt1 | contig 64781 bp, 53 predicted proteins | sample Cruoilmetagenom6_FD_187293 | JGI IMG/M metagenome (GOLD analysis project Ga0209344, IMG submission 187293) | Oil polluted marine microbial communities from Coal Oil Point, Santa Barbara, California, USA - Santa Barbara Oil Seep Sample 6 (SPAdes)... | ecosystem: Environmental > Aquatic > Marine... | reverse complement strand
CCCAACGGACCCCACAGCGGACCACCCAACAACCCCCACAACAGCGCACCCAACGGACCCCACAGCGGACCACCCAACAACCCCCACAACAGCGCACCCAACGGACCCCACAGCGGACCACCCAACGGCGCACCACCACGAAAAAAACTGGGAAAAAATCCCCTTTGGACACAGCGGTTCCGCAATATCGCGATCGTGACTGCTACTGCAGTAGCCGCCACAGGAATAGTCGCAGCAGTCTTCTTCCTCGCAAATGACGAAGACAAAGCAGCAAACTGCGCAGCTTCCGCTCCCGCTCCCATTGTTTCTGGCACTGCAGGCACTCAACGACTTATCGCCGTAGGAGTAGACGCCGCAAAAGGGGATTCCGATGCTGCAGTCTGGCTTTCAGACGATCAAGGCCAGAGCTGGCGACGGGCAGCTCACGACGAAAATGTCTTAGGCGGCCCGCTCTCTCAACGCATGGGAGGAGTACTTCTCATCGGAGAACGGCTTGTCGCTGTGGGCTACGACTACTCGGGGAGTTCCTCTGGTCTTGACGCAGCGGTCTGGCTTTCAGATGATTTAGGCGAAAGCTGGCGACGCGTGCAAAAGAACCAAAAGGTTCTTGGTGGAGACGGCACGCAAGCAATGTACGGAATCACAAAAACAGGTAATTGTCTTATCGCTGTCGGTGTTGCAGCAACCAACGGAGAAAAAAACGCCGCCGTATGGACCTCGCACGACCAAGGCGAAACTTGGCAACGACAATTCGATGTGGCAAAAGCGGGTTCATCATACGAAATGCTCGATGTCGTGCAGTCCGAAAACCGCCTGATCGCAGTCGGAACCCAGCGCGAAGAAAGAGATCTCAACGGAGCAGTATGGGTCTCTGATGACAACGGGAAAAGCTGGTCCCAAATAAAACAAGACCCTTTTGTCTTGGACGGGCCAGGAGTACAGCGCCTACACACTGTGAAACGTCTAGGAAGCACAATCATCGCGCTGGGAGAAAACTGGAACGGAGAAAGAAACGAAGCAGCCTTGTGGCGAGCCGACAAAATAGGCAACATCTGGGTACGCACAAGTCCTGAGGAAACCGTTTATCAAGGAGTTGGACTGGTCGCCAATAGTGTGATTTCCACCGGCGACCGGATCATCGCGGTTGGAGCACGTACCAATCAAGACTCACACGAGGACGCCGCCGTCTGGATCTCGACAGACAAGGGCAAAACATGGGAACGGCTGCCCGATGAGACGGGAGTCTTCGGAGGCAACAAGTCCCAAGAGATGACAAGCGTTGTTCTCGTGCAACGCCCCATACCTTCTCCGTAGATACCCCGCACATACATGAGTGCAAAGAGAAGGACCTTCCCCACAGCCACAATCGGAACATGCCCAAATCCAGTGCGTCCCTCAAGAGAAAAAGCGCCTTGGCAGAGGATGCATCTTTCAAAAAGGAGACATCCTTAAGAAAGGTCCACAAGAAAAGATCCACTAAGAAAGATCCACAAAAGGCAAGTCCACAACCTCTACCGCGACACGCCGTCCACGCAGATCAATACTGAAGGGCACTTTTGCGCGCTGCACCAAGGCCAAACCAATGCCTCGTTCCAGCAAAGGTGAAAAACCACCACTGCGGATTATGCCGATTTCTGCTTCCTGCGAGTCGAGCACGACGCTACCTGCACGCAGCGGCCTGCGCCCCTCTCCCAAAAGTGCTACTCGCATACGAGGCACACCGGCCTCTCGTTGTGCGCGCAAGGCCTCTGCTCCTCGAAAGTCTCCCTTACGAAATGCCACAGCCCACCCGAGGCCGGCTTCCAAAGGTGAGGTCTTCCGGTCAATATCGTTCCCCCAAAGGGGGTATCCCATCTCAAGCCTGAGAACGTCACGGGCAGCCAGCCCGGCAGGACAACCACCCACCTCACGCAAAGGAAGCTGCAGAGCATCCCACAAACGCGTCACGCTCGAGGCTGGAGCAACAATCTCAACACCGGGCGATCCAGTGTAGCCAGTTCCAGAAAGAACCCCTTCACCAGCAAAATCAAAAGATGCCAAACGAAAACGCCCCACGCTCACATTGGGAAGAACGCTCGCCAGTACTTCCGCATAACGCGGCCCCTGCAAAGCCAAAATGCCATACTCAGCCGAGACATCCTCCACAACAAGACGAACCGGCCCAGGCTGTCTTGCCTTTGCAGCGACAATTTCGGCCACTACAACATGCACATTCGCTGCGTTGGGAATGATCATCCAGTCTTCTGCGGCAAGATGGAAAATGATGAGATCGTCAATCACACCACCATCTGGAGCACAAAGCAACGTATACTGCGCAGCTCCCACGGGGGCTTTCTCAATATCATTCGTGAATAGGCCCTGCAAGACCCGACTCGCGTCAACGCCCCGCACAAACACAGTACCCATATGGCTAACATCAAAGATGCCACAGGTCTGTCGGACAGCACGACATTCTTTAAGTGTGCCTTCGTACTGGATCGGCATCTGGAAACCGGCAAAAGCCCCCATTTTTCCGCCAAGTTCTCGATGCCTCGACGCGAGAGCCGTCTCTTTGAGTGCGGCTTCTTGAGAAACGCCCATCACAACCTCCTTGGCAAGCTGGTCTTCATTCTCACCTCAGCACTCGGCCCCGGGCTATTCCACAGTCCTTGCCCCTGTGACGTAGGCCGCCCTGCGCGGTGGTGATGTTTCCGGAACAGTCACCGGCACTCATGGGTGCAACAGCGGGGCATACAGTTCTCGACAGCACAGTCCAACGCGTGCTCGACCAATCTCTCAACCGTCTCCCGACTGTCTCTCGACCGCATCTCGATTGTCTTCGGGGGGTCCACAGGAAGACGTTGCCCAAGACCACGGATCTCACCGGCAAGAGCGGCACCGTTCAGCCGTCCGCGGCACGTCTTTCGCCCGCTTCCCTGGCCATTTGCTTGTCAGGGAAGGCATTGTCGAGGTCGGCTTCTTCTCCGGGAAGGTACGGAGAAGGTGAAAAATGGGCGATGGCGCCGTCAAGGTCTTCGTACATTTTTTCGAGGGCAAAGCCGAATACCACTTGGCCACGATCGAGTAATGAAATAACCTCATCTTTGGAACGACATCCATACACGTTTGTGCCGTCAGAAAAAATGCGCAGTTCTGCCGCACGAGCCCTTAGGTGTTCACGGATATAGTCGAATGCGGTTTCGATCCGACTGAGAGACACTCCGGCGTCTCGTAGGCTCTTGACTACTTTTAATTCCAAAAGGTCTTCATATGAATAGCAGCGTTGCGTGCCGGATCCGTGAGCTGCAGCGAGGGAAGGGGTCACGAGATCTTTACGCGCCCAGTGGTCAAGCTGCCGGTAAGTGATCCCGACAATTTTGGCGGCTTCAGGGCCGCGAAATGCACCTTTGACTAGGCTCATATGTTCTGCTGCACCGTTTCTTTCCGCGGCCATGGCGATGTTCCTCTCGCCCTGTATGTGCACCGTGCTCGCTCTACTTTCCTCCTAGGAGAAAGCAGACGGAGACATCAGACCTTCTCAATGTGCAACAGTGCTCCACATTTCAACAGCATCATCCAAGAAGGTGGCAACAAAGAAATATCATGCCATAATGCCGGAAAATGTGGAGCGAGCAACAAGCGCGGTCGTTCTCCCGTCCCACACGATTTTTTAGGACACATACAGACTATACGAAGGACACTGCACCGTTTCCTCTGAAAAATCCTCAGAAACTCGGAAAGCTGAAAAACCCAGCGAATCCTCAAAACCAGAGGTGATCAGACGCAAGTATGATCACCTCTAAATCAGGAATGTACACCAGAAAAACGGCAATACATCCTACGGGATTATCTTTGTGATTGGTCCACCAAAACCGCACTGCTCGAGCTTGCAGACACCCAAGAAAGTTGGGTGTGATTTTGACGGGTTAAAGCTTGAAGTCTTCCGGTTTGATGCCCTCAAGAAAGGTGCGGAACTGTTCGACTTGGCTTTCTTCTTCGTCGTCTTGCAAACAGATGCCAGCCTTTTCGAGTACTTCTTCTTCTGCGAAAATCGGACATCCTGCGCGAACAGCTAAGGCAATCGCGTCAGAGGGACGAGCGGAGACGGTAAGCTCGTCCTCGTTGCGAACAACAACGAGGTCTGCGTAGAAGGTACTATCTCGTAATTCTGTGATCACGATACGGCGAACGTCGAGTTCTGCAGCAGTGAGCAGGTCCCGCATGAGGTCGTGCGTCAAAGGTCGGGGAGGGACCATCTCTTGCAGGGCAAAAGCTATTGCTTGCGCTTCGAATCCACCAATAAAGATCGGTAGGAAACGCTCACCATTTGCCTCACGCAAAAGGACAATCGGCTGGTTGCTGGACAGCTCTACCCGGACCCCGACGAGAGACATCTCGATAGACATGTACCACCTCCGTCGGATTGCCATGTGACGTCGCCCCCTGCAACGCCAGCGGACACCCCTTTGAGAAAAAGGGTAGCACAGCGAGAGACAGATCACTCTGGAGGAGAAAAAGTCTTCCATGGCGTACTAGCGAAATGCTTCTGCAGTCAGGTTGGGAGATCCTTCGAGGACAGAGATGTCTTCGACAAGGTAGAGGGCAGGCAGGTTTCGGTAGAGACCCTCATAATCAAGACCATATCCGACCACGAATTTGTCGGGGATTGTAAAACCCACAAAGTCTGGCTCCACTTCGACGAGTCGTTTTCCTGCTTTTTCCTTGTCGAGTAGACAACAGACCCGTAGTGATGCTGGTTCGCGTTCGCGTAATGCGCCGAGGAGGTAGTTCAGGGTGAGGCCACTGTCGAGCAGCCCTTCTACAAGAATGACATCATATCCAGCCACATCGAGAGAAAAGTCTTGGCCGACGCGCACGACGCCGGAACTGGATTGTCCTGTTCCGTAGGTGGAAATCGATAAGAAGTCGACTTTGCAGTTCAAGGCAACAGAGCGGATGAGGTCTGCGGTGAAGGTGAGTGCTCCTTTCAGGATTGAAAGAAAAATGGGGCACTTTCCTGTGTAGACATGGGTGAGTTCCTCTCCGAGTTCTTGTACTCTTGCCTGTAGAGCTGTGGCTGTGACCAGGCATTCTATTTGCGGCTTCTTCTGACCATGATGCTTTGAAGCGGGATTTGTTCCTATTCCGCCCGATTCGCTCATCGCCACTGTGCACGCCCCTTCAGAATTTTGCCGCGTTTCGCGGTCTTTTGCATCCCGATTGACCAGCTCAAAGAGTACCGTCCGAAAAGGCCTTGCTTTGTTTATGCTCTTTGTTGCGTGTCAGATCGTATGCGTGTTCGTTTCGTCAAATAGCGTTCGAGAAGAATTCCGTGCAGTTCTTTTGAGAGACGCACAAGCTCAGCATTTGCCTGTTCAGCTTGTTCGGCGCTTTCCACAGAGTGCTGTGCTTGTAGGGGCGCCACAACTTGGTCGAACAAAGATGTTTCTCGATCTACGGCTTGGCGAAACATGCGTAGGTGACGTGCTTCTACGCCAAATTGTGTGAATGCCGCAGCCAGTTTTGCGACAGCGAGAGCATACTCGTCGAAGACATTGTTCCCATCGGCTTCCATCATATTTTCTGTTCGCGAATGTTCCAGGAGGCCGTAACGTTCCAGTTCTGCGATTTGTGTAGGGGAAATACCTGACGCGTCGGCAAGTTCATTTCGGCTCATTTTTGCTTCTGCCGGGAAAGAGGCCTGTTCTGAGTTCCCGGAAAGACGGGCAGGCGCTTCCCCTGCGCCGGCCGCGGCTCCTCCTTGCTCCCATGCCTCAAGACGGCGCTTAATGACTTTGAGAGGCAAAAAACGGTCCCGCTGCTCACGTAAAATAAAACGAAGACGTTCAATATCGTGGCGGTCAAATTTCCGGTAGCCGGACGGCGTCCGGGCAGGGGTAATAAGACCTTGGCTTTCGAGAAAACGGATCTTCGATATGGAGATGTCCGGGAACTCTTCCAGCAGGACGTTGAGGACTTCGCCGATCGTGTGATAATTACTCGGCTCGCTCACAACGGCTTACTCACTCCTCAAGAAAAACGATCACATATTTTCCAATGCGCAGCTCGTCGTACGAACGGAGCAAGGCCTCTTCAACGCGTTCTCCGTTAACGTAGGTGCCGTTCAAACTGCCATCGTCTTTCACGCAAACGCCAACCGCGTCACGGATGACTCGTGCATGTCTTCTGCTCACGGTGACGTCGTCAAGAAAAAGATCAGACTCTGGGTGTCGCCCAATGAGCACTTCCCCTTCCGAGAGTACGTATTTGCTTCCTGCGTTTGGACCTCGCTTGAACAGAAGGCAAGCAGGAGAATCTATCCCGAGCCGTTCTTCCAAGACCTCATGTTCAACCGTGTCATACTCTCCGATCGAAAAAAGAGCGGTGGTGTGAGGGTCGACCGGACGCAAAGGTACCCCGCATTTACTGCAGAAATTCGAGCCAGATGAATTTGCGTTGCCGCAATTGTTACACGCCATACCAAAAGCTTAGAGAGCTTCGTCACATCGAGCAACGTCCAGCGACGAAAAAAAACCGACAAAAAGCATACTTCTGGCGAAACTTCAGGAAGCTTCACGCCTCATTCTGCCTCCTCCACATAAACACGGTACTCATTTGCGGTCATGAAGGAAGTTTCATCAAACATAACTTGAGGACGCACTTCCACAAGCCACCCCTCCCCGTAAGGATCCTCATTCACAAGTTGAGGATCCTCTTCAAGCAGAGAATTGCATCCTACTATTTTCCCGGTCACAGGCGCATAAAGATCCGAAACCGACTTTGTAGACTCGATCTCCCCAAAAGATTCTTCTTCCTTCACCTTGGCGCCTATGTCAGGCAACTCCACATACACAACATCACCAAGGGCATCTTGCGCATAATCCGTCACACCGACACGCACGAGACCGTTGTCTAAGAGACGCGCCCACTCATGCTCTTTGGTGTAGCGCAGATCGGACGGAAATTCCATCGAACACTCCGGACGATTCCGAGGTCATACAGAGAAAAGGCGCGCACTTTTAAAAAAGCACGCACCAAGAACGCGGACTCCCAAAGACTCCTGTCAAAAGACACAGGTCATGCCAGAAAACACAAACCCCAGACTGAACAAGAAAGCCAGGGAAGCCTCGCACGCGGCTCCACCTTACTCAAGTCATAGGCCTCGACAGGAAATTGCCTTCTCCTCGCGCACCGCTCGTACGCGCCTCCGTATCAGCGAGCAATACCACCAACAATATCCATAATTCGATGCCGGTAGTTCGCAGCAAGGTTGCGTGCTCCCAGGTCGGTATCGGCTTCCGCCCAAACATGAGAGATCGGCTCTTCAGGGTCGGGCAGCACAAGTCCCCAGTCATTCCCGAAGAAAGCCTTAATCCCATCGATGAGTTCCACATGCCTCATATCTGCTTCCTCCATTAGGATACGCATCACTGCGCCCTTGCACTCCCACGGGGTCGGGACCTCTTCTTTCACCACATGCACCTCGGGAAGTTGGGCCACGATGTCAGACAGCCGGTCAAACCGCTGTCCCAACAGGCTGAGCAGCACAACAAACTGAGCGAGACCATCGAATCCATGCAAAAACCCAGGAAGCACGACACCATGCTCCCCCATCGCAAGCACCGCGTCTTGCGTGCGAAGGGTCGTTGACAAGAGAGACGCAGGAGAAGTTTGCGACCAGATCACCCGGCAACCCGCCGCAGTCGCGAGACGCGCCGCGTGACGAGTCGTGCAAACGGGAAGAATAATCGCTCCACCCGGATTTGCCTCGGCCATGAGACGCACATACAAAAGAACCGTGGTATTCCAATCCAACGCGTTGCCAAGATCGTCAATGATCTCTGCCCGTTCGCCGCCCTGGTCAAAACGTATGCCAAAGTCACTGCCGCTCGCTCGTACTAAATTCCCAAGACGCGCGGGGTCCTGCGGGACAGTCACAGGGGCACTTGTTGTATACGGATTCAGGACAAGCGTATCGGCAGGGAGGCGGCTCAGCACTGAAGAAAGCGCAACCGACCCTGTACCCCGGTCACAATCCAAAACGACTTTCCAGGAACGGCGACCCACCAGCTCCATGTCCACAGCACGCAGCAAGGCATTTGTATAGAACTCTTGCGCACGCGGAGGATAAGAGATTTCTCCCATTTCATCTGGATGCGCGCGGCGAAAATCCTCTCGCGTAAAATTACGCTCGATCTTGCGCTGCGCAGCATGGTCAAGATCAATACCATCAGACGTAAAAAAACGGATCTCGATCATGCGCGGGTCATCATCAGCCCGTCGTATCGTGACACCACCGCCATTTGTACGCGCCTGAAAACGCGTGAGGGGGACAGATGCCATTTCAAGCTCTTCCGCATTCACACCGGTCGCGTTCAAGCCCGCCATAAAAGCCCGCTTCAAGGCGCGCGCTGCCCTACTGCCATCCCGGCTGCAGGTCACAGTGGCGCCCTTTTTGAGCGTGGAACCGTACGCCATAGCGAGACGCACCGCAAACTGTGGAGTCATATCCACATTGGCGAGACCACGCACACCACGCCGCCCAAACAGCGAACGCGGCACCTTGCTCTCCCACACCACCGAAGTGTTGACAATGGCGCCTGCCTCAACATTCTTGAAGGGATAGATCTTGACTGCCTGATTCAAGTGCGCATGACTTCCGATCAAGGAGCCGTCCCCCACGACCACATCAACTTCAGAACGCGCGCCCTCTCTGAGGTCAGCACCCTTTCCCACCACAGTTCCCCGCAAAGAAACCCGCGCCCCAATCGAGGCGTTCTCATGCACAATGGTACGTTGGATCTGTGAGTCTGCACCGACGACCACATTATCACCCAAGACTGTGTACTCTCGCAGCCTCGCCCCGGATTCAATACGGCAGTTATTGCCGATCACCACAGGCCCCTCAATTGCAACATCGGGGCCAATAAGCACATCAGCGCCTTGCCAAATATGATCCGAGACCTGGAAACCAGGAATCTCCACTTCTACTTGCCCGTCGAGCACGTCCCTATGCGCTTTTGAATATGCCTCAATATTGCCGACGTCTTCCCAATAGCCTTTCGCAACATGCCCGTGGATTGGCAAACCCTGGGCAAGAAGTGTCGGGAACACATCCTGACTGAAATCGCTGGGACGGTCCGAGGGAATAAAGTCAAAAATCCCCGGTTCCAAAACATAAATACCGGTATTCACAGTATCGCTGAAGACCTGCCCCCAGGTCGGTTTCTCAAGAAAACGCTCAATCGTCCCGTCTTCTTTCGTGATCACGATGCCAAACTCAAGCGGGTTTTCCGCTTCATACAGCACAATCGTGGCCAGTGCCCCGGAAGACTTGTGGGCTTTCACCACTTCTCCCAGGTCAATGTCGGTCAGAGCATCCCCGGAAATCACCAAAAAAGTATCGTCAAGCATGTCACGAGCAAGGCCAACAGAACCCGCCGTGCCCATCGGGGATTCCTCCACGGTGTAGTGCATCCGTACGCCCAAATCATCCCCATCACCAAAGTAATTGCGGACAACATTCGCGAGGAACTGCACAGTGGCAATGACATCTTTGGCGCCGTGTTTCCGGCATAGCCGAATCACATGCTCCATCATCGGAACATTTGCCACAGGCAACATGGGCTTTGGGGTATTCGAAGTCAACGGACGTAAGCGACTTCCTTCGCCCCCCGCCATAATCACGGCTTTCACCCGACTCTCCTTTCGAGTTTTCCTACGTTTTCCCGATACCGCGAGGAATATTGGCGGCACGCTCGCAGGAAAACCATTGCACAACTCTTGGTATGCGTCGTGCCCGCCTTTGCCCTATCCCACACCCACTGCCACGCTTGCGTCGCCTGAGGAAGCGCAAGATACGCCAAGGCGACATAGAATCAAGCAAAACACGAAGCGAGCGCAAAACACTCGGACATCTTCCATCCGGGCATCTTCCATCAAAAAAAATCACAGGTTTCACCATTGCAACCGTGCGCACACGCAACACACCGTTGTCTGCGAATACCGCCCACTTATCCTGGTACGGAGCCTGGTGCAGAAGAACGCGCAGAAGCAATCGCCGCCCTCCCATCGCTGAAGTATTGGAGATTGGTAAGACTTCCCAAAAAAATCCCTGCAACACCACAGGCATAGCCTTGAAACAAAAGCCAAGAACGCGCCAGTGTGCCTGGGTCAAATGCTTCTGCCCCCACAAAGGCAGGCAAGGAGAAAAAGACAAAAGTCGCGGCCACCTTTCCGATCATGCGCACAGCTATCTGCACTCCCGCGATCTGCAGATAGATTGTCCAAAGCGAAACGGTAAGTTCGCGCGCGAGCAGTAACACAATCAGCCAAACTGGCACAAGTCCCTGGGTGACCGTCCCGAGCGCGCCGGCCAGGATAAGCAGCCGGTCCGCAACAGGATCCATCATGGTGCCGAGATGGGAAACCTGATCGAAACGGCGGGCAATCTTGCCGTCAAAAAAATCTGTCATGGCAATAAAGCCATACAAAAAGCATGCCGCAAGATATCGCTCATCAGATAGCCAAAGCAGAAAAACCGGCAAAAGAGCTATCCGCGCAAGAGTGAGAGCATTCGGAACGGTCCACATGCGATTTGTCGGTACCGGAGATAAAAAACCGGACTTTTTCTCTTTCTCGTCCAAGTTTTTCTCGCTCAAAGAGACCTCCGCGTCCCGCCAGTTGCAGGAAGCGCTCTCGAAAAGATCGTGCAGTCGGAGCGTGTCCAGGTCGACCACCTGCACACAAGAAGGACATCTTCAGCCTACAGCCTTACGGGAGAAGACCAAGAGCCAGAAGTCCGTCTTTACTAAGACAAAAGCACCCATGTGGTCCTCTCCCAATCGAGAAGATCTCACAAGACCTCAGAAAATCACCTAGAAAAATAGGAAAATCCGGATGACTCGCCAGGCCGGACTACCAAAAAAACACAAGAAAAAGGACACGCGGAATTCTTGAAAGCTCCGTGCAACACAATCTCGCCCTCAGGCAGTCCCAAACCTCAGGGGCTCGCCCATGCAAAATCTGCGAAAAGCAGCAGGGTTTCCTTCTGTAGACCTCCCCCCCCACTACTGACCAGGAAACACTCAGTACTCTGATCGACCGGGAGAACCCCGGCAGATCCCCACAATTCCCGCGCGACATGCAGAACCATGTAGAACATGGGAGCAGAAGAAACGAGCCTTCGAAAGAAGATGGAAAAACCGACAGAAATGCCTGCAATTACAGACGGGGTTTTATGGTCGGGCTGGCCGGATTTGAACCGGCGGCCTCTGGTCCCCCAGACCAGTGCGCTAACCAAGCTGCGCCACAGCCCGTGTACAAAAAACAAAGAGAAAAGCAGCGAGTAACCGTTTACCGCTTCGGTGCAAGTCTATCATGCCAGAAGCATCAGCCCCAGAGTACGCGCCAAGAGAAGAGCCACCCACACTTGTTCTCCAGGTCCGACAAAGCACCTTCCCCTGCTTTGGGGGCAAACGATGCCATAGCCAAATGATAAAATTGCAGTGAGCCGAGAAGAAAAATGGGCTGGAGACAAGATGGCGCGTGAAAAAAACACCAAAACCAGCAATGAAGCCGATGACGAGGCCGGCAGCCACGCCTCAGACAGCGCAGAAGAAAAAAAGCTGGGCGGACACAAGGCCAAAAAAGCTGCGCGGCGCCTCCGTAAAGAAGCGCGACAGGTAGAAAAAAGTGCGCGACAAGCCGCGAGAAACGCAAGAAAGCAGGCGAGAGCCGGGCGAAAAAACGTGAGAAAAGCGAAAAAAGACGCAAAAATTCAGGCTGCTACCCTCAGAGAAAAAGCGAAAGACATCCTCAAATAGTTCCGAAAAGCATTGCACGACAATCCCCTGAGAAAGGTGTCTTTCCTTCCGGTCCAATTGCCCCTCACCAGGGTTGTAGCACAGGAATCCCTGTGCAGCACCCCCAGGCAGATTTCTCCACGTGCCGCACCTGCCCACAAGGCCAACTGAAAACCTCTCAAAAACGGTCGGCAATCCACCCTGCCATCTGCAGAAACCGCCAGCTCAGATACACACCCAAAGCGCCTAGCAAAAGCTTCAAGTGCCAGGGAGCTTTCGCCTCTGCCCCGTCAAACACGGGAGTATCCATCAGCTTTGTTTCCGGGGCGTCTCCCGAGCCGCAGGCAGGGCAAGGCCCTGTCGGTTTCGGCCAAATCCAGCCACACTCCGGACACTTCCGTGGCATGCTCCTGCTCCCTTTCTTCCCCGTCTTGCTCTCGTTTTCCGGACTTCACGCCTTATGATCCCATCAGCCCTCCAGCCACACCATCTGCGCAGCGTATCCCGAGAGATCGGTTCATCCTGAAGTATCCCGAAAACAGAAAAAACCCCTGCCGCTTGCCTCAGGTTTTCTTCCCTAAATCGTGATTTCTTCGCTTTTTCCTCGATGGAAAAGGCTTCACTGTTCCCTATCCGCTCTTCCTGCCCTGCCTCCTGCATGCCCCTTCTTTTGCACGACATCCATTAGGATGATGCTGTTTCTTTGTCCTGTTGCTCTTTCGCATTTTCTCCTTGCTCGCGCGCGGGGAACCACCCACGGTCCCCTCTCCGAATACCCTCTCTACATGCCCCCTCCGGCAAAGTCCTCACAAAAAGCCTTTCCCTGCCCAGGACATTTCACACCCAACACATACATCACATTTCATGTGCAGAAAAATTGCATGACATAAAACCCAAAATAAAAAAGGAACTTCAGGGCAAGGTGCTTCGTCTGAGAAAAAGAAAGAACTACCAAAAACGAAACCGAGGAAAAAGGGTGAGCAAACGAAGGCCAAGAAAATACGGTTGGAAAAAATACCGTTCCGGTCTCGCGGCCTTTACTCTGGCCGCAGTCGGACTAACCACGTGTGAGAGTGCGATTCCTTCCGCGCAGGCGGCAGAATCCTTGCAGCCCTTCGCGACCTGTGAAGGTTTCCTTCAGCATATCCAGACAGAAACCGCGCAACGGGTAGGACCTTATGGTCTCGCCGACGTTTCAGGAGGCGGTTTTCCTCTGGCAATTCCAGAAGAAGCCATCGTCTTAAATGAGACGGAAACCAGCGGTCAGACAACACGCGACAGTTCGTCAAAATCGAACGAAGACGCCGACTTTTCTGGCACCAATGTGCAAGAAGCCGGTATCGACGAACCTGACATCGTGAAAACTGACGGCAAACGCATCCTCGTTATTACCGGAAACAATCAGCTCATCTATGTGGACACGGCGAATGGCACACCGGTGCAACGCGGCATGCTCAAGCTCGACTGGGGCTGGAATCATCAGCTTTTCTTCCACAAAGACCAGGCCCTTCTTCTCTCCCAAACACATCATTACCCGAGGGAAGCAAAACCGGACTCTCCCGACAGCGGACAGGGCAGGGACGAAAGCCGTTCGACCAGGATGCCACTTGGGACGGCCTCAACTGTCCTTACTGCAGTCGATCTTTCGGACCCTGACCATCTTGCCATCACCCGGAAGCTCCATATCGAAGGCAGCTTGTTGACCGCTCGCCGGCATGAGGAGATCGCACGCGTCATCGTACAGTCTCCACCACGTCTGCATTTCTCTGCCCCGAGCTCGCAGGAAGGGCCAGACGTCACCGCGGCAATCGCGCGCAACCAAGAAATCATTCGGGCATCAACAGTTGATGACTGGCTGCCCCACATCACCATCGAAACCCCGAGAGGCAGCGGATCCGAACACACGACACGTCTCGCCGTCGACTGCGACGACGTGATGCATCCTCCCGAATACTCTGGCGCTTCAGCACTGACTGTGCTCGCGATTGATCTTGAAAAAGACCTCGAACCCCACCATTCCTCCGCCATATTGGCGACTGGAAATATCGTGTACGCCTCCCCCAATAACTTGTATGTAGCATCTAATCCTTGGCGGGAGATTCCCCGACCGTTCGAAGAGTCGGACATTCCCTCGTTACCCTCCCCTGAAGAAACCCCCACACTTTTCACACGACTGCACCAGTTCAACATCTCCCAGCCTGACGACACCATCTACAGAGCATCAGGCAAAGTCAGCGGGCGACTACTCAATCAATTCGCCCTTTCAGAACATGAGAATGTGCTACGCGTCGCCACAACCGTTGATGATTTCACAAGGGATTCCACACAAGAACCTGTGAGCTTCGTCACAAGCTTCAAGCAGAAAGGCGACTTCCTCCAACAAATCGGACAAGTAGGAGGCCTCGGACGCGGGGAACGTATCCACTCCGTACGATTCCTCGGCGACACCGGCTATGTGGTCACCTTCCGCCGCACAGACCCGCTCTACACCATCGATCTCTCAGATCCCACCAAACCAAAAGTGACCGGAGAACTGAAAATCGAGGGTTATTCAGCCTATTTACACCCTATCGATAGCGACAACCTGATTGGGGTCGGCCAGGATGCCACGCTCGAAGGGCGCACCATTGGTACGCAAGTATCTCTTTTTGACGTCTCCGACCCAAGCCAACCGCGTCGCACCGCTAAATACACCATGGGGAAAGGCACAAACAGCGAAATAGAGTACGACCATAAAGCATTCCTCTACTGGGCTGCATCGGACATGACAGTCATCCCATTCACTTCCTACCGGGCAATGCCACGACCCATGGAAAAACCAATAATCGCACACACAGAAACCGAGGAACCGCTCGAAAAACTCACGCCAAGTAGCAGTCCGCCAGAACAAACAGGAGATATTCCCCCATTCCACCTCGTCGCGGGAGCAATCGCACTCAACGTCAACCCTGACACGGGAATCAGCGAACGGGCCACACTGCTCCATCCGCAAGGACACTATTTCAGCGGCATCCGGCGTTCCCTTGTGATCGGAGACGTCCTCTATACCGTTTCCGACACAGGCATTATGGGCAACGACCTCAAAGAACTGCGCCAAGTCTCCTGGGTGACATTCTCCCCCTAAAACAACACCCCTCAAGAAATAGACCGAGAAACCCTGCCAGGAAAGACCCGCTCTCCCGCTAAGCCGGAAGAAGCGGGTTTTTCTGTGCGCGGCACGGGAAAACACACAAGAAACAGTCGTTCTCCTGGTTTCAAAGATCCCAAAAATCATCAGAGACCAGGACTCTTGTCGCATCACACGTGTTAACGAGAAGATTTCCCGGCTTTGACTTGCACCTTCATTCGCAAGGGAGTGCCCTTGAATCCGTAAGCGCTACGGATTGTCCGATCGACATACCGGAGATAATCGGGCATGAGACGGTGTGTGGAAAAAAGCATGAAAAGAGGGGGTTCAGCACGCGGCTGTGTGGCATAGCGCACACGGGGACGGCGCCGCCCGGCCATTGGGTGTGGATGGCGTGCTTGGGCAGCTTCCAGCAGTCGCACAAGATCAGCCGTTGACACACGTCGCCGGTATTGCGCAAGCACAGCGGTAAGAAGATCGGGCAAACGCTGTACACGCTGGCCAGTGAGGGCAGAAACCCGCAGCATTGGAGCCCAATCCAAAAAGGCCAGCATGTCCTCGAGCCCTTCCTCAGTCGTGGCTCGCTCTTCTGGCGTTGCGAGATCCCACTTGTTGAGAAGCACAATACAAGCAGTTCCAGCGTCAATGATCTCTGTCGCGACTTTCTGGTCCGCCGCCACAACTCCAGCAGACGCGTCAATCACCAGCAAAGCAACATCGGCCCGGCGTAGCGCCTCGATCGCACGCACCCGGCTGTAATACTCGGTTTCATCGTCAACACGCGCACGGCGGCGCAGACCCGCAGTGTCAACAAATCGGTAAGACGTTCCCTCGAGGTCGATCAATGTATCGACAGCATCGCGAGTAGTACCTGGACTGTCGTGCACTATCGAACGTGGATCCCCCACAAGACGGTTAAAGAGAGTGGATTTTCCGACATTCGGTCTGCCCACTATCGCCACGTCGGCGACAGTTCCGTCTTCGTCTGCTTGTGCCGCTGTCTCCGGCAAAATAGCGATAAGGGCGTCAAGTAAATCCCCCGAACGCCGACCGTGCAAGGCCGACACAGGAAAGGGGTTTCCCAGCCCTAGACGGTGGAAACTTCCAAGATCCGCCTCCTCACCTGAATTGTCAACCTTGTTGACCGCGAGCAGAGCAGGCTTTTTTGACGCCAAAATGAGCTTGCCTGCTTCCGCGTCTTCTGCAGTAATCCCGACTTTGCCATCCACAACAAATAACACAATGTCAGCGAGGCCTATTGCCCGTTCAGCTTGTGAGCGCACGGCCTCCGCGATGCTTGACTCAGGGCGCGCCTCCCAACCTCCCGTGTCAACGGCAAGAAAAGTGCGGTCACCCCAATCGACGACACGCTCGCGGCGATCGCGAGTGACTCCTGGCAGTTCTTGCACAATCGCTTCACGCCGCCCAAGAAATCGATTCAAAAGGGACGACTTCCCAACATTGGGCCGTCCCACAATCGCCACTATTGGCAGCTTTGCCGTCTGCGATTCTGAAGTAAAGATGGCAGAACGAGTTGTTTCTTCGGTCATCTCTCGGTCCTCGTTCCCATCTTGGGGTTCATCGTCTCACCGCAGCACATAAGCCCGACGCGTCGGAAGTGACTACACGAAGGGGGGAGTCGCTTCCTGCGGCAAGTTCATCCAGGGTCATCCCATCAAGGGTGCGTCCCTCATGGAACACCACGTCGGGCAACACAGCCTCCATACCGGGAGGCAACGTCTGCAAGGCCTCAAGCAGGTCGACTCCAGCAAGGAGGCCGGTTACCCCAATATTTCCACCGAAAAAACGGTTGGGCACAACGACAACTTCCACACCTTCGAGAAGAAATTCCTCCAGCAAAGGGGTCACAACTGGCGCACCTAGCGTACTGGTAAGAATGGCAGTTCGGGATGCTTGCCGTGGCGCATTGACCGGTCTTCCTTCGAGGCGATCTGATCGATAACCCCAAGGTGGCGCGGCAGTCGCCGCAACATTTACTTTCGATTGCGTACAGTCCGGCATGGCGTGCGTGCTCTCACACAATTGCCTCTCCGGTTCAGTAGACGGCAACGCCTCCCGCGGCACGTTTTGTGCGCGCACTTGTGCAAGCACGCTCGCAAAATCGTGCGTGAGCGCGGCAGCCATGCCGATACCGTTCTCATACTGCGGAAAATCTTCATACTCGGCTGCCGGCGGAAAGGGACGTCCGGCCAGGAGATAGAGCTCGTCGGAACCAAAGACAAATCGTCGGCCCAAACGCTGCATGGCAAGATCACCAAAGTGGGTGATCGTATCAAGCATACGCCGGGCGTCGTCCGGAGTGGGAGGACGCAAACCTTGCTCAGTACTATGGTCGCTCACACCCAAAGGCACGACTCCAACAGAAGACAGCTCCGAAAATCCCAGGAGAAGATCCGCCAAGGTTTGCGTGAGAACCGGTCCGTCATTGGTTCCAGGGCAGCACACAATCTGGGCATGTACCTCAATACCATGATCCAGGATGGCACGCAGCCAGCGCAGGCTCATCCCCCCTTTTGGGTTCCGGAGCATCCTGGCCCGCACAAAGGGATCTGTCGCATGCACGCTCACATTTAATGGACTGATTCTCTCGTCTATGACCCGTTCCAAATCAACTTCCGTAAAGCGGGTGAGTGTCGTGAAGTTCCCGTACATCGCAGAAAGACGATAGTCATCGTCTTTCAAGTACAGACTCGGACGCAACCCTTTGGGCAGCTGATAAATGAAACAAAACTCACAATGGTTGTCGCAGGTCTGCACACCATCGAACACTGCCTGATCCAGCTTCGCGCCCGTCAGGGCAGCTGCAGGGACCTGTCGCCCGTCGGAGAGTTCCGCAAAAGTGTCCGGGGAAGCCGCCAAACGCGCGTAATCAAGCACATCACGAGGAACCACTCCTCCCAACGTGCTGATCTCGTCTCCTCGGCACAAACCTGCAGAACATGCCGGGGAATCAGGAAGTATCTCCGCTATCTTGATACGCATCCGCAAAACAAACCGATGTCAAAAACACACGAAAGAAAAAAGTACAGCAGCCAAATTCTAGACAAAGACCATCAACACAAGCCCGAAAATATCTGCAAAAAGCGTTACAGAATCAGGGTTCCTCGCAACAGACGACCAAGATAGTGACCTACTCTGCCTGCCTGTAAATTCTCGGGGCTTCCATGGAAAAAACCCATGTTTGTTGTATCGTCCGCACGCAGTCACTGCCTGTGCCACGAAACACACCGGTCCCCTCTCCCTGGGAAAAAGCGCAGGCACAGACTTCTGTTCGCGTTTCTCGCTCAAAAATATGCTGAAATCCAGTGACTTCTCTCAAACCAGAACAAAACCTATCTGGATTCTCACACGGGGAACCCAGCAACATCGCGCACATCAACAGGAGGATGCGCATGCGAGCATGGAAAATACACACTCCAGGCCCGGTCCATTCTCGACCGCTACAGCTCGTCGAAGTACCAACCCCCCAACCAGGACCGGAAGAAATCCGTATTGCAGTATCCACATGCGGGGTCTGCCGCACTGACCTGCACATCACCGAGGGCGACCTTCCCGTGCACCAGCCGCACGTGACACCCGGGCATGAGGTCGTGGGCCGGGTCGACGCGCGAGGCAAAAACGCAGAACGGTTCGCCATTGACGAACGCGTGGGCGTCCCCTGGCTCCGTTACACATGTGGCACATGCCGTTATTGCTCCCGCGGCGATGAAAACCTCTGCCCTTCAGCTCGTTTCACAGGGTGGGATGCCGATGGCGGATACGCCGACTACACCATTGCGCATGAGCAATATGTGTACTCGATTCCAGACACCTTCAACGACGAAGATGCTGCAGTACTTCTTTGTGCGGGCATCATTGGATACCGCGCACTCATGCGAACAAATCTCCCAGCAGGCGGACGGCTCGGCCTGTATGGCTTTGGAGGTTCCGCCCACCTTGCCGCCCAAGTCGCGATACATCAGGGCGCCACTGTGCACGTCATGACACGCCAGCCTCATGCCCGCGGCCTTGCTCTCTCTCTTGGAGCCGCCTCTGCCCAAGAAGTCGACGCGCCACCTCCTGAACCGCTCGACGCGGCGATCATTTTCGCTCCCATCGGCAGCATTATCCCGACAGCCCTCGAAGCCCTCGATGCCGGAGGCACTCTCGTACTATCCGGGATCCATATGACTGCGACCCCTCCGCTCGATTACCAGCACCATCTATTCAATGAAAAAAACATACGTAGCGTCACTGCCAACACGCGAGCTGACGGAGAAGCTTTCCTGCGCCTTGCTGCAGAGATCCCTCTACAAGTCACTACATCTGCGCGTCGTTTTGAAGATGCATTGCAAGCACTCGACGACTTGAAGCATGGAAGATTTGATGGAGCTGCGGTGTTACATCTGGAATAAGGTAACATGAAGCTTCCTCGGAGGCTCTGCGCACGCAAGCACCTCATCAGCGTCGTGCAAGAAACTCCCCTATTCGATTTCTACTTTCCTAGCGCATACAGTGAGGAAAGAAAAACTCTCGTCCAGTTTCTACAGTGACCGCAACAGCGAAAGGACACTCATGGAACGCTCAAGCAAAGAAGCGATCCAAGAACTCGTCAACAGCGAAGCTACGATATGCGTGTCGATTTCCCTGCCCACGTCCGCTAATCCTGATCAAAATCAGCAAAACATCATAGAACTCAAGAATCTTTTACGCAACGCCGAAGAGCAGCTCTCCCTGCTCAACCTTCGCCCGCATGAAACACAAGAAATCCTTGCCCCTGCCCACCATCTTCTGCAAGACATCACCTTTTGGCGCCAATGCACCCAAGGAGTTGCACTCTTTCTGGCAAAAGAATTTTTCCGCTCCTACGCAGTCACACCACCAGAAAAGTCAGTTGTCGTCTCCACTCATTTTGTTATCACGCCTCTGCTCGCCTCTTATGCAGAAGAAACATATTTCCATCTCGTCACCCTGAGCCGGCAGCAGGCCCGTTTGTTCCAAGGAACCACCGAGACACTACAAGAGATCAAGCTTGAAGGAGTCGCAGGGGGAATCGAGCAGGCTCTGCAATATGACGACCCAGAACGGCAACTCGAATCTCACCAGATAGGTGCGCAAGGAAAAACTGTGCCGCCTGTGATCTTCCACGGTCATGGCGCCGGCAAAGAAGGAGAAGTGCGGAAAAAAAACCTCCAACGTTACCTGCAAATTGTCGACAGCAAAGTAATGAACACCATCGCGGACGGTACCACTCCGCTGGTGCTCGCCGGCACTACCGCGACAACTGCCGCTTACCGCTCAGTCACCAAACACTCTTCCATCCTCACCCCGTCCATCGAAGGCAATATCGACGACCTGCAAACCGCAGAACTGCACAAACAAAGCTGGAATATTGTTTCCTCTGCTTTGCAGGGAAAACAAAAAGCTGAAAATGAACGCTATGAACAACTCGCAGGAACCGGGCAGACCCTCGACGACCTGCTCCTCATCAAAAATGCAGCAGAAGAGGGACGCGTTGAACTGATTTGGGTAGCCAACCCATCTTCTTGGAACGCGCACACCCCCTCCGAAAAAGTCCTCTCCCCCGAAGACCAAGACCTGCTCGACACCACCCTTCTCCACTCCTGGAAAACAGGAGCAGAGATTCGCGTGACAGACGCAAAAAAGGTTCCCGGCACAAAGGCCATCGCAGCAATTTTGCGCTACTAACGCAATAAAATATTTTGCAGGGAAGAAAAGATTCTGGCTTTTTCTTTCCTGCTCAGCGTTTCCCGGTGCCCCTCTGCTGCAAAAGACCATCAGATCTTGGCGACAGCAAACGTTCCACTGCCCGTAGCACATCAGAAGCCAGCAAAAGGCCGGTCACCTGACCCGACTCGTCACCGACCGGCACAGCACGCCTGCCCTCCACACCAAGATGCGCGAGTGACTGCTCAAGCGAGTCTTCGAGACCGAGCAGAGGAACACCGTCAAGGTGAAGTGCACCGACACGCTCTTCGGGGTCAGCGCGCGCGACAGTATCAGCGGACAGCATCCCCAGATACTGGCCTTCAGCCACAACAGGAAAATCTCGCTGCGCTCGGTGATGCAAAAGAAAATCGAGTTCGCGTACACACAAATCCGCGTCAAGCACTGCTGGATCAAAGATCATGACATCGCTCACCGCCAAAGAACGCGCCTTCAGGTGCAAAATAGTGCCGGCTTCCTCAGTAGAAGCCCCAAAATAAATAAAAACCCCAATAACCACAAGCCAGGGATTCAGTAAAACACCCACAAGAATCATGGCAACAGCCATACCCCGCCCCATAGAAGCAGCTTGACGCGTGGCCGACTCTCGATCATGCTTCCGCTCAAGCAGCGCACGAAATACTCGCCCTCCATCCATAGGAAAGGCCGGAAGCAAGTTAAAGCCTGCAAGAAAAAGGTTTGTCCAGGCCAAACGGTGCAACATGCCGCCATCCAAAAAATCAAACGGCCAGAGCGCAACATCCCCCACCACAGCAATAAACGCAAAAACAACCGCAAGAGCCAGGCTCATAAAAGGTCCGGCAGCCGACACAAGCAGCTCATCCCGCCAGTTCTCGGGCAGATCCGCCAACTTTGATACTCCACCAATTGGCAACAATACAATCGACTCGACCTTGCCACCACGCCGCTGCGCCACCAGACTGTGTGCCAACTCGTGCGCAAGCACACACGAAAAAAGCAGCACAAGCCAGAGAATTCCCGAAAAAGGATTATCGGGATCAAGGCCGTAGGCAAAAAGAGGAACGAGCAGAAGAAAAGTCAGATGAACACGGATTTCTATTCCTGCAATCCGTCCTACTAAAAAAGACCAGGCTCGACGTTTTTTCTCCATTCGGTCCTCCATCTTGGTCCCCCATACGCGTCTCCGAAGCACCACTTACGAGAAAGCACTCTCTTACAAGAAACTACTCTCTCTCTTGGCATTGCCGCCCTCCCCGCACACAGCACACCTGCACTACTGCAAAGATACGGGCTGAAAAGACACTGGCCTTCAGAGGTCTTTCGATAGAACACTCTTTTATACGAATGCTCCCGAGACACGAAAAATTTCTCAGACAAAGATTCCCGTGGGATTTTTTGCAGAATCCCCAGAAAAACCCACAGCAGGCGCCTGTAGAGTGTCCCCTGCACACACTCTCTTCCAAAAGAAGCAACACAGCACTCGCAGGAGTTCCATGTTCGATTTAGCAGAAGTCGTACCTTGGGGACGATCTCTCGCCGAATACCGCAGAATGTTCGCGCTCACGCCGGCAGACGAAAAAAAGTCCATCTTGGGCTGCGCTGATGGCCCTGCCAGTTTCAACGCAGAACTCTCGGCAACCGGCGGCCATGTCGTATCAGGCGATCCGCTCTACCGCTACCGTCACGACAAAATCGCAGAGCGCATCGATGAAGTGTTCCCTCTCGTCATCCAGCAAACCGCACAAAACCAGCACGAATTCGTATGGGGCGACCTCATTCCCAACATTGCCGCCTTAAGCGAGATACGACAACAAGCCATGGCAGACTTCCTGAAAGACTACGAAAAAACCTGCACACACAACGGCAAAAACCAGCGGTATGCAGACTGTGAACTCCCCCGGCTTCCCTTTCCGGAAAACACCTTCGAACTGGCACTTTGCTCGCATTTTCTCTTTCTCTACAGCAAGCACCACACTGCCCGCTTCCATATAGAGTCCATCGTGGAACTGACTCGCGTCGCCTCCGAAGTACGCATCTTTCCCTTACAAGAACTCGGCAGCCGGCCCTCACGCCACCTCAACCAAGTCATCACTACCCTTCGTTCCCACGGATTCACCGCAAAAATCGAGCGTGTGAACTACGAATTTCAGCAGGGCGGAAACCAGATGCTCCGCGTGTACCCTCCCAACTCCTCCCCAATACATGCCACTCCCAGCAAGAGCAGGCAAAAAAAAGAGAAAGAAGCTTTTGCAAAAGAAAGTCCGTGACACCTCACCTGACACACTCTCAAGTGGCCCAGACATCGGTCTTGGGAACGGTGCCCCGTCAAGCAGCAGCACTCTCCAAAAAGTGCTTCGATTTTCCACTTCTCACACCAAAAATGCGTCTCGGATATCCTCCTACCCCTTGTGGGAACGTTGCATGAGCGATCGCCCCTGCAACACTGCAAAACTCCACAAAAACAACCGGTCCGCAAAAACCAACCGAGTCGCCTTCCGCATTGCCATCAACAACGGGGATCCCACACACCCACACGCCTGCCTGCACGCGGGTCACTCTTCACTGAACGCGTCAACTCCGCGGATTTTGGCCACCCAATAGGCAGGGAAAGCCGCTCCCGCGCACGCCACCACAACAGTCAGCGGGATAATCAGGAAAAGGCCGGCAAATTCCCACTTGTAAAAAACGGGAAAACCGGAAAGGGATTCGGCGATTGAAGAGGCGAGACGGTGTGCCCACACTCCTCCGATCGCACCGAGGAAGGCCGCACCCAAAGTCACGGCAGCCACTTCCACCAGAACAGTCATGGCCGCGTAGCCCGGCCGTCCGCCAATCGCGCGCAACAACGCGAATTCTCGTCGACGCTGCCAAATCATCGAAACCTGAGCGTTCAATACTACGAGTGCCATGACAATGAGCACCACCAGCTCGATTGCACGCAAGGCCGCGGTCGCTTGCATGGTGGCCGCGGCAGTTCGGTCAACTTGCAGTGCGCCGCTCACCACGTACACGGGGAAACCGGTCTGTCCGGTAAATTCCTTGACGGCAGCCACCGCGGCATCCTCAGGAACGGTTCCATCAAAAGCCAGCTCAATAAAGCTCACTCCAGGCCTGGCGTACCAGGACTGTGCCCGCTCAAGTGAGGTAGCAACCAACCCATTTGGCCATGAAGCCGAGGGCACAATATCCACTACTTCCACTGTATGGGGACCAGACGGTGTCCTCAACACAAACGAACTGCCCTCTCTCACGTGGAAGCGGTCGGCAAACTGCGTCGAAATAATCACCGCGTTCTCATCGAAAATTCGATCACGCACCGACGTGTCTGCGAGGGCATACACTGGAGCCAAGCTTGTCGGGCCACTCACTCCTTGAAAAAGAACTCGATCGTTTTTGTGTATCACGAAAGTAAACTGGCCTGAGCCTGTCACCGTCACACCTGCAAGCTCGTCGAGTTCAGTCGTCCAGCTATCGGGAAACAGCACATTCGCCGGCGCCTCGTCGCCCGGACTTGTGTCGACAAGCAAAGGAAGTTTCGTCAAAGGTTCCAAAGTCGCACGCATCGTCTCCACCTGATTACGCGCCAATCCATCTGTCATGACAACCAGCGTGAGTGCGACACCAATCACGGTCGCGCACACTGCGGTGCGGCGATGACTCGAACGCAATGCGGCTTCTGTCACAAGCCAAATGCGGGGCAGGCGAACAGCAAGAGCAGTCGCTCCGGCAACAAACCAGGAACTGACGCCGGAAGCTATCCCGGCAATCCCAATAATGACCAGCATAACTGCGATAACCCCTGTCCACTCTTCCTCAAAAAGAGCAAACAGGGCCGCCAGGACAAGTGACAACACGCCTGCGCCACCCAGGAATAGTCGCGATTTCTGTTTCTCCGACAAGCTGCTCACATCAGCTGATCGCACCGCCTCCGCCGGTGAGATAATCGTGATACGACGTGCTGCAATACCCGCACTCGTCACCGCGATCACAAGGCCGAGCAGGCTCGTCAAAGGAATCGACCACCAGGCGGGAAGAAAACCAATCTCGACCCCGAACGCCGACACCAAAAAGGGCGGCAACTGACTCACCGTAATGCGCGCCATAATCAGACCGGCACTCGCACCAAGCACTGCACCAACAATCGCGACCAGTGAAGATTCCAGCATAAAAGACAACATCAGTTGGCGGCTTGTCGCCCCAATCGTGCGGAGAACCGCTAATTCGCGCCGCCGTCTCTCGACACCAATCGCAACAGCATCAAAAATCAACACACCAGCAATCGCGAAACTCGCGCTTCCCGCGAGCAGGATCGCGAGCCGAATCGGGTCAGCCACCGCGGACACCTGATCGACACGAATCCCTGTTTGCGCGACAGCGGCACGACCACCCAGTTTTTCTTTCACCGTCGAGGCAAGCGCATGAGCAGAACGCGACCCATCACCCACAACAAAGAGGCTGTCGGCACGGTCAGGAAGGTGCAGCAACCGCCGGCCCGCTTCAAGGTTCGTCACCACGAACCTGCCCCCATTAAAAGAACGGGCTTCTGCCACCTCGATCACACCAGCGGAAGAGATCTCTTGATGTCCGCTTGCTGCAGTATAAAACTCGTGCACGGTTGCCATTTCCGCGTCAAAAGCCGGGCCGAACAAGAGCCGGCCATCCTCCAAGTTCGACACCACGCGGACAAGAAGCTCAGAAGAAAACACCCCCTTGAGCGCCAGCACACGCTCGTCCACACCCACCAATATCGTGCGCTCACCGTCAACAATCACCTGTGATGTGAGCATGGGAACGACAACTCCGACACCCTCCATGCCAAGGACTTCACGCGCGAGTTCTTCGGTTACCCCACCGTCTACATTGCCGAGAACCTCGACGTCTGCGCCTTGTGCAAGCTGATCAGAAAATCTGTCGATCGATCCCAGCAAAGAGGAATGCAAACTTGCCACCGTGACCGTCAAGGCCACCGCAAGCGCAATCCCAATCGCGCCGAGAGCCGACCCAAAGCGGTGACGCCAAGCCGACCGAAGTGCATCCAGAATCATGCTCATCTCAGCCGCTCTCTCGCTGGGTTCCTTCGTGCAGTTCCCTCATTGGATTCCCTCGCCACTGCGGCAACACACGTCGCCATTCACGCTGGGAGAGGTACACCATCAACAAAACGGATACTCCTGTCCGCAACATCAGCTGCCTCAAGGGAATGGGTGACCATCACAACGGTTCCGCCACGGTCATCTACAACTTGGCGGAGCAGGCGCAACACGCTTCGTCCGGTCTCCGAGTCAAGGTTGCCAGTGGGTTCATCAGCCAAAATCAGTGCCGGTTCAGAGATAAGGGCACGGGCAATTGCTGTCCGCTGCATTTCCCCACCGGATAATTCTCGCGGGTGATGTTCTGCCCGTTTCGCAAGGCCCATGAGATCGAGCATTTCTTTTGCACGAGTACGCGCGACAGAACGCCGCGCCCCATCCAGCGTCAAAGGAACTGCCACGTTCTCCCATGCGGTGAGAGTGGGGAGCAGATTGAAAAATTGAAAAACAAAACCAAGGTTGCGACGCCGAAAAACTGTTCGTTCCGCCTCCGACAGTTCGCCAATGTCTTTGCCGCCCACACACACCTTGCCGCTGTCCGGCCGCTCAATCCCACCAAGCACTTGCAGCAAGGTTGTCTTCCCGGCTCCACTCGGCCCTGTGATCGCAACAAACGATCGCGAATGAATCTGCAGCGAGACATTTCGCAAGGCATTCACTTCATCACGCCCGCGCCGAAATGTCTTATTGACATCAATGAGAACCGCTGCCATATTGACGGCCACTGCAGCTGGAAACTTCCCTATCGAAGCTGCGTCATCAACAGATTTCATGAGAGCATCACCAATCTGTTTGCTCTCACTTCAAGGAAGAGTCTTTTCGCAAAATAGTCACGCTCTCTGCCCTTCCCTCGCGAGAGAGCAGGCTGGAAACGCGGAACCTCTCCGCCCATCGCCCGCAAGGCCTCTGCAAAGACTCTCAAGAAAATCCCAGAGGAACAGCCACAAGAAAAGCCACGCAGGAGAACAGAATTTGCATTACGAGAAAAAGTAGATCGCGCAGAGAAACCTGCCAGATCCCACAAGAACACAGTCAATCTCTTCGGCAGAAAACCGGCCTGCCCCATAAAAGAAACATCCTTGTCCGCAAACTGTCGGGCCCGCCGCACTCCTGTAAAATATGTTCTCGACAAAGCACCGCATGCTTCGCACATTTCACAGTGTTCTTTTGCTGTGCAATAGAGCTACGAAGAAATTCTGTTTGCGACTTTCTTCACAAACAGGGTAGTTCTAAGATCACAAACATACAAAATTCTCTTCTATTGGATACACCCCCGACTTCTCCAGCAGAAACTTCTTCTCCGCACCCTCTCCCCAAGGACCCTCCCGCCGGCAAAAACCTGAGAAAAGATACGTTCCCAAGTTCTCAGAAAGGTGGAGAAACTTTCCCCAGGTAGGATTTCGTGACTTCATCTCTTGGGGAAACGACCTCTTCTCGCCATTCCCCCGCAAAATCAAGCCGGCAAGCCCTGTGCAAAACAAGAGAAACATGGCATACCCAATGAGGTAGCCCAGACAAACAAACCCTTTGCCATCTCCCATCGCGATACGTCTTCCGTCATTTACGTCATGATCCAACAGGACACCCCTCCCGCCTCACTCAAACGTCCTTATTCGTCTCCAACCACAAAACATCACAACAGCAGCAATGAAAATAACGCAAGAATTTCTCAGCCCAAGCAACACTCAGAAGACAGACAAACCAGAGGAAACACTCGAATCAGTAAACCGAAGCAAGTACTGATCCTGACCAATCCTGACCAATGCGAATGTGCAAACAGCCATCAGAAAGAACAACGACCGTTGGATAGCGCTTTACAGAAAGACTGAGGCTGCCCCGATTACACGGACACCTGCCTTTTCAGGGCAACGTTCAGAAACGAGACCAGCTTTTCCCCGAAACAACGTTCGCAAACGAGACTGGACACCTCAAGGTACGCACCTGGAGTCATTCACCGACCGGGACGCCAGAGCAGTCAAAGACCATATGGCAGCGCAAGTTCACTGCCTTCGGAGCCGAACAAGACCTGGGCAGGCGATAGCACCTAGCTGCGTACCGGGGAGGGCCGGTTTTTCTGGCCATACTGATCGACGGGCATTCCCGCCAGGTCATCGGCCGATCGGTCGCGACACGCACGCGCACACACACCAAGCTGGCGAAGAACCGAGATGGAAAGGACATATTGCCAGCAATGGAACCGAAAAAACCGCGCAAAAAGATACCGGTCTCGAAGCGAGAGCGTGTCCAGTGCGCAGTTTCCAGGAAACAATCTTCGGAAAGTACCCCCCATTTACTGGGGGGTACTTTCACGGAAATTATGGGGAGGTCGGGAGTTCTTCGTCTTCTTTGCTGATAACTTCCACAAGGTCACGGGTTCTTTTCTGTTCGACCCGCTTTTTAATATTCAAAAGCTGTTTTCTCTGCATGACCGCCTGACCAGAGTCCAACACTGTATGCGCCATGCTCACAGCGAGCGGGTGCGCCGAATAGGCCGTTCTGGTTCGCACAATCAGGCGTGTAAACCGTTCGTCAGCGGGTTCAAGAATAAACACCCAGCTTCGGCGCAAATAGACTTCCGGCAGGTCACTATCTGTCACAGACTTCCGTTCTTTCACATCCCATGTGCTCAAAAGTCCAAGCGCTTTTTCTTGCTCGCAGGCAACCACTTGGAAACCCTTGCCTTGTGATTCGGTCGCGATCTGCGCGGGAATCATTCCTCCTGCTTCAAAGGTTTGGAAGTCAGGAATGATCTCGTCGGCACTCGACACACCCTTATTATCAAGCATGTCAAAGCTGTACCACCCGGCTCGGCCAGTGCCCATCTGCACCAACCACGGCCAGATGTCTGCTGGAGTGGCGTGGATTGTAATGGCATTTGTAGCTGTAATCTTCGGGTCAGGCACAAAACCGTCCCCAGGCAAGTGGCGAGAAATTTCTTCTTCTGAAGCACCCCAGTTACGTACCCGCGGGTGAAGAACCTTGAGGTACAGACCTATCAGTGCTGCTATCAAACCAACACGTCGTAATTTCATCAACATTCCTTCCACGGCAGATTCTCAAGGCGAGTTCCCAGAACCAGCAAAGAAGGAAAACGGGTCAGATCTTGGTCTGCAACCTCTTCTCGCCAGTGCCAACCTCAACGCCTCCCGAAAAAGTCTTTGAAGGTCTTTCTCGAAAAAACACTTCGACAAAAACCTTCTCGGGAAGCCCATCGCCCTATTCAAGCCTCCATATGGGAAAAGAAGACTCGCTGAGAAAAGCCGGAAAACACAATCTTACAAAAATGAAAACTTGCTGGTTTCCATTCAACATGCCTTGCGCCACAAAAGGAAGAGAAAAAAGTCCTCGAGCAGTAGCCTACTTGCCCTTTTCTCCTACTTAGCCTTCTCACCAGCTATTTCATAGTCCCCTCATGGTGATTCCCAAAGACTCGAGCGACCACACCAGGGTCACTGCGCAGTGTAGCCACCATCGATCACAAGCTCTGTCCCTGTAATAAAAGATGCAGCATCTGAGGCCAAGAAAAGCACACCCTGGGCAATTTCCTCTGGCTGACCGACCCGCCCCATAGGAGTCATCATGCCAATACCAGCCTTCACCTCATCTGAGAAAACTTCTTCTACCATTGGCGTGTCAATAATCCCAGGATGTACAGAGTTAACCCTGATCTCCTCCCGGGCATATTGCACTGCTGCCGTCTTCGTCAAAAGACGCACGGCCCCTTTTGTGGCGTGATACGCGGCAGAAGCACCACTGCCGATCAAGCCGTATATCGAAGAAATATTGACGATCGACCCGCTTCCTGCACGCCGAATCGCCGGCACCGAGATTTTCATCCCCAGCCAGGTGCCTGTCAAGTTCACTGAAAGCACTTTATCCCAGTCTTCGAGAGAGGTGTCCTCTATCCCGCCCAGCCGTAAAATCCCTGCGTTGTTCACCAAAATATGCAGGGCGCCGAAGTGCTTCTCCGCAGACTCGACCGCTGCTGTCCAGTCTGCCTCATTTGTCACATCAAGCCGTATGGCAAGCGCTTCGCCGCCTCTTCCTCGCAATTCTTCCGCGAGCGCCATAACCTGATCTTCGAGCACATCGCCAAGCACAACTTTCGCCCCCTCTGCAACAAAGAGGCGTGCCTCGGCAGCACCTTGCCCACGAGCAGCTCCCGTGATCAAAGCCACTTTGCCCTGCAAACAACCGGTCATATCCGCTCCTCTTCAAGGATTTTCACAAAGAAAAAAACTTCTCCCGCTTTCTATTGGAGAACTCACACTGAAGTCCACTTCGCATCTGGCCCCGGCTCACCATTTTCGCGGTTCTCCCTCGTCCTTCCAGGAAGTTCTTCGAAGTTCTTCCATAGAAAAAAACATATTCACCACAAGAGGCTCCCCGCAAACAAGACTTCATTGTGGTTGGTTGTGATGCGTTATGGGGGCAAGACCCCGTGTCCTCACCTCAACACACAATCTTTCGTGCATGGCTGCACTTTGGCAACGCGACCACGCTCTTGCCTGCGCGCAGCCCTATGAGCTGTGCGGCAGGGGAACCCAAGCACGACCTCACGTGCTCGCACCTCACCCGGAGATTCCACCCCTCGTTCCTCACGCGTCGTACGGCACGAAAAACGGAAAAAGAGCACATAGCCAACGCCGGCCACACGCCGGGTCAGCTCTCCTCTCGCACCCAGCGCCATGCTGTCCAGCAACCAACAATGACACCGAGGAAGAGAAAAGCGAGAGTGAACTGCACTCCACCGCCCGTTTTGTTATCAAGCCACACTCCAAATGCTGTTCCCAGCACCGTCGGCACCGTCACCGACCATCCCACCAAACCGAACATCCCAAACCATGACCAGACTCCGACTCGTTCCCGCCGGGCACGCTGTTTTCGTGCGGCTTTTCCTGCAATCGCACGGCGAAACTCGCTACCAGGATCTCGATCTTCTTTGTCCTTGCTTCGAGAGTGCTGTTGCGTATCCCGCGGTTCACGGTCTCCAGAACCAGCTTCTTCGACGACTTCCCCAGTCATTAAACCCTCTGATTCTCTTACGTGCCGAATACTAAATCCTTAATATTCCTACATATTGGCTTTTGCGCCCTCGCTCCTCACAACTCCAGACCCTTGGGGATTTTCTCCAAGCTGCCTGCAAAGGGTTCGAGAAAAAGAACGGTTAAATAGGCTCGTCCAGTTGGACCGCCCGCTGTAAAAAGTCAGCTTCCAACCGTAACAAAGCCCCTTTTGCCGCCTGGTCCCGTTCGGCAAGCTCTCGAAAGGTTTTCTCCATTGAAGGTCGTAACTCCCCAAGATTCGGACCGCGTACCGCATGTGCGACTGCGAGGGACACATCTGCCCCGCACTTCACGAGAATGCCATCATTCACTGCGAGAAACGTCTCACCCGCGTCTGACTCATACGAAAGCAAACCAGAGCCAAGAACACTGACGTAATCCAGATGGCGCGGCAAAAAACACATCGATCCATGCACTGTCTCGACAATCACTTTTGAGACTTCTTCATCAACTTCCACATGGGTCGGGAGCAGCACACGTAAACGCATCAGACAATCCTCTTGTCCCGTGTGTGTTCTCGCGCCTCGTCCACATTCCCGATCATATACAAAGCCTCTTCAGGCAGGTCGGCAAACTCATCGGACAGTATACGTTCACACCCTTGCAGGGTCTCCGCCAAGGACACGACACGTCCGGGTTGCCCAGTAAATTGTTCGGTCGTAAAAAAAGGTTGGGTAAGAAAACGTTCCAGACGGCGGGCACGCGCCACTATCTGCTGGTCCTCACGGGAAAGTTCGTCTAATCCCAACATGCCAATAACCGTTTTTAATTCCTCGTACCCGGCAAAAGTCCGGCGCACTTCTCGAGCAATATCGTAGTGGTTTCTTCCCACAATCTGTGGTGCAAGCATTTTGGAGTCTGAACGAAGTGGATCGATAGCCGGATACAAACCTTGGCTTGCCCGTTCACGCGACAAAACAATCGATGCCGAAAGATGCCCAAACACCTGGACTGCCGCTGGATCAGTAAAATCATCGGCCGGAACATACACCGCTTGTACTGAGGTGATCGCGCCGCTCGTTGTACTCGCGATCCGCTCCTGCAGCTCTGCGAGTTCCGCTCCCAGCGTGGGCTGGTATCCGAGACGGGAAGGAATCTGGCCAAGTAGCCCTGACACTTCCGATCCAGCCTGCACAAAACGAAAGATGTTGTCAATAAAAAGCAGCACGTCCTGGCGAAGATCATCTCGAAAATATTCGGCCATTGTGAGCGCGGTATGTCCGACACGCAAACGTGCTCCGGGCTGCTCATTCATTTGGCCAAAAACAAGCACAGTGTTTTCGATGACACCGGCGCTGCCGAGTTCTCGATACATCTCTTCTGCTTCGCGGCAGCGCTCTCCGATACCGCAAAAAATACTCACTCCCTCGTGCACGCCCGCCACATTGTGGATCGTCTCCGTGATCAAGACGGTTTTACCAACGCCTGCGCCTCCGAACAAACCCGCTTTTCCCCCGCGTTCCAAAGGTGCAAGCACATCAATCGCTTTGATGCCGGTGACAAAAACCTCTGATATCGTCGTTCGCTCAGTAAAAGCAACAGAATGTCGGTGTATCGGTCGTCGTTCTACCCCAACCACTGCCTCCCCGCCATCGATAGGTTCCCCGAACACATCAACAGCTCTGCCCAACAGCTCCGTTCCCACCGGAACGACCGTAGGCGCCCCTGTTGTCTCAACTGGATCTCCCCGACTCAACCCCCATGTCGGGACAAGCGCCACTGATCGTACCGTTTCGGTATCAACATGCGTCATCACCTCAAGACGAATGTCTCGGTTGTGTCCTGCCCGCAACTGGTGACGGATCTCCGGCAGCTGACCAGGAGGAAAACGGCTATCCACCACACTCCCGCGCACGGCAACAACTCGACCTTGACCTTGACTTTCGCGTTCAGTCTCGTCTGTCATCGCATCACCTCAAAACCTGCGATCACGTCGAAGAGCTCTTCTGTCACAACAGCCTGTCGTCGACGATGATATGAACGCCGCAAATCTCCGAGCCGTTCTTCCAAGTTCTGCTCAGCAGCAGCCATCGCGCGAAACCGGCTGGCATGCAACCCGGCCATTGACTCCGCAAAAGCCCGGTGCAACAAGATAAAAAGACGCTGACGCACAAGCGCAGCGAGAAGCACTCGCCAGTCCAGCGCAAAATCGGGAAGCATCCGAGTCGGCCAAGGCGTACGTGCAGCCTCCTCGACCGAAGTGGTTGCAAAAGGCAGAAGCGGAAACGCGCTCGGTTCATAGGACAAGACACTATGACCGGGACGAACATGACACAACAAAAGATGCTGCAGTCCGGCAGTACGCCACACATCGATCTGTTGCAACAAGCGATTCACACGATCGGTAATACCTTCGGCTGAGCCAGGTAGATCAAAAGTGTCCATCACAGAGTATCCAGCCGCTTCAAGCTCTCGGGCCAACCGGCTTCCCACCGCCACATGAAGGCACTCACCCATACCAAAGGCTGACTCACGCAGGGTTTCCCCCACACACGACACAACACGCCGATTGAGGGACCCGCACAGCCCCATATCAGAACCAAAAGAGATCATGACGCGTGCCGTCACGTCAGGAATCCTGTCCGCAGAAAAGACCGGCACAGAGGCAGACCTCAGAGATACTATTTGCCGATTCGATAGGCCATTCGACGCCGCGTCGAGAACCACGAGGGCATGAGGGTAACGCCGAAGTAGTACAGAAAAACCAAGCTCATTTACTCGCACAAAAGTATCGAGAGAAGCAACAGCGATCTCATACTGCCGGCGACTCACTGCCGACAGGCTCTTCATTGTCCCGACAACAGCGTGCAACTCTTCGGCAGTCTCAATCTGTGTCCGCAGCGTCTCAAGAGTTTCCACTGTCGTGTTCCCCTGTCGTCACAGACGTGGGAGCCTGCGCATAAAGATCAGGACGCCAGCTACGCAACAATCCCCCGGCCTTCTCTCGTACGACATCGATGTCCACTTCATCGAGCGGGCTACCCTCCGCAATACGCCCAGCAAGCGGCCCCAGCTCTCCAGGAAGACCGGCAGAAAGAACCGCCTCAGCCGCGGAAATCTCCACAAGGGGAAGGGCATCAAAAAGTCCACTCGTGACTGAGAGAAAAATTCCCATCTGTGAGAGAACATCCAACGGCTGATACTGGAATTGTTTGAAGACCTCTCGCACACGTCTTCCCCGCTCAAGTGTGCGTTGTTTTTCCGGTTCAAGACGGGCACCGTAGCGCGTAAACCGTTCCAGTTCCTGAAATTGGGCATACGAGAGGCGCAGGTCAGCAGTCACAGCACGATACGCAGGAAGCTGCGCTTTCCCCCCCACACGCGAGACAGAAAGACCAACATCCACTGCCGGAAGAAACCCCTGCCGAAAAATCAAAGGAGACAGATAGATCTGGCCATCCGTAATAGAAATCAGGTTTGTCGGAATATAGGCAGCCAAATTTTGTGCTTGCGTCTCCACAATCGGAAGCGCCGTAAGAGAACCACCGCCTCGTTCTTTCCGCAAGTGCGTGGACCGTTCCAACAAACGAGAATGCACATAGAAAATGTCCCCAGGATATGCCTCACGACCTGGAGGTCGGCGCAAAAGCAGAGAAAGCTCCCGGTAGGCACGCGCGTGATGCGTTAAGTCGTCATAGACAATAAGCACATCGCGGCCTTCTTCCATGAGGCGTTCCCCCATCGACGTCGCCGCGTAAGGTGCAATAAAACGGTGTCCCGCAGTCTCCTCCCCACTCGCCATCATGACAATGCACGATTCCATGACCCCGCCCCGTTCGAGCTCGGCCACCACACGCGCGACTGCAGAGGCTCGCTGCCCAATAGCGCAGTACACCGCAACCATGTCGGTGCCACGTTGGTTCACAATCGTGTCCACCGCGACCGCAGTCTTTCCCGTTTGTCGGTCACCAAGAATGAGTTCGCGCTGTCCACGCCCGATAGGGAACAGGGCATCGATCACCTTCAGACCCGTCTGCAGAGGAGTCGTAACGGGTGCCCGCTCCATAATCCCAGGAGCCGGGCGTTCCACAGGCAAACGGTCTGTCGCCCGCACCGGACCCCGACCGTCCAAAGGCCGCCCCATCGCATCGACAACACGTCCGAGCAGGGCATTTCCCACGGGAACGTCGAGCACGCGACCGGTACGATGCACTTCGGCACCGGCCTCCACACGGCTCGTTTGGTCAAACAAAATAACCCCAACCGCGTCCTCATCCAAGTTGAAGGCCATACCAAGCGCGTCACCGGGAAAACGCAACAGTTCCTCAGAACGCACACCGGGGGCTCCCTCGATTTCAGCCACTCCCCGGCCAACCGAGCGCACACGCCCCACTTCACGTAGACCGATCTCGACTTCGTGCTGATCAAGCGCCATTGCAGTCCGGCGAAATGCCCAGTCCACAGCAGAACGCATATCTGCCCTCGCAGTAGAAGAAAAAACACCGTCAGAGACTTGTCTCTGGGTTTTCCGCATTCTCCTCCTCCCTTTTCCCAGACTCCCTGATGCGGGCTTATTACACCCTCTCAACCCATCAACATACCGACTTAAGCACTCCTGTGGGAAACAAACCAGAACACCAAAACCAGAACACACAGACAGAAGGGAAGACAGTCGGAAAGCTTGGCCTTTGTCTCAGACCAGACGCGATCAACCCGCTCCATCTCCTCCCCTGCACACGGCAGGCACATGGCAAAACAGCCTCACGGCACAGTACTCACCCAGCCTCCTGCAACATCAGATATGGGATTAACAAGCGTCAGATGGGACCGGCATATTTTCAGGAACTTGCACAGGGAAGCAAACGGGTTCCCTGTGCACTTCTCACACTGTCTCTGAAAACTAGTCAATCTTTATCTGCCCGCTCTCTCGAAAGAGATCAGAGAATTCCCCCGCAAGAGCGTCGAGATAGTCTGCAATGCTCCAGCTCACCGCGTACCCGCCTGCACGGAGCTCCAAACCACAGATGAGAGCAGGATCCTCTTCAAAAGAAAGCAGGAACGCATCGCGCGCGAGTAAGACGCTTAAAGAGCCCCGGATCTTCTCTTTTCGATCTGCGCTCACCGGAAAGGCCGTGCGTACTATCACCGGACCTCGCGCCTGCAACAACGCGTCGTACGCAAGACCACCCTTTGTATTGTCGTCCTTTACGCCGTCCTTTGCGCGGTCTTTTCCGCCGTCTCTTTTGCGGGCTATCCCACCGTCCATTGCCCTCTCATCTTTGGCAGTGTCTGCTCCCAGCTGGGTAAGAGCCATTCCAATAAAACGGTCTTCAAGCTCAACATCCGCCAGATCGGAGAGCGCCCGCCGGCTTACTTCGTACACTTGTTCACCGGAACGGCGTGCCAGTTCCCGCAAAAAACGGTCTTTCTCCGCGCCGAGCGCACGCAGCCAGCTTTCATGCATAGCCGCGACATCTGCTCCTGCCTCTTCAATTAAATCGGCACGACGCTGACCGGCATCTCGGCGCGCCTCATCGAAAAACTGTTCGCGCTGTCGATCCAGTTCTGCCGTTTTGTCCCTGAGCCTGTCCACTTCTTCTTTGGCTTGGGCACGACTCTCTTCAGCTTCTTTGAGACGCGACCCAATCCGCTCTTCACGTTCATCCATCACAGCAACGATCCGGTCAAAAAGCAGAAGTTTCAGGGCAATAACAAGAACAAGAAAATTAACGATCTGTGCAAGCGTTGTGAACCAGTCAATGAGCATGATCTTTGTTCTGCCTTTTCCCAGTCCTCCCCAAGTGCAACCCTCTCAGCTGATTTCGCTCCAGAAAGGGTTCGCAAAAAGAATGATCATCGCGACCACAAGACAATAAATTGCCGTGGACTCGATCATGGCAAGACTCACAAAAAGAGTACGGGTAATTGTCCCCGCCTCGTCAGGCTGCTGTGCGATCGAACGTAATGCCTCGGCAACAGCACGAGCTTCCCCAAAAGCAGGGCCGATCGAACCAATAGCGATCGTCATTCCCGCGGTAATGATGGAAACCATCCCGATAATCGTTTGATCGTCCATAAGCTTTCCTCGCGTTTTCCTCAAGGTAGCTTTCCAGAGGACTTTCCCCAGAAAGAGAATTCCGAGGTTTCTCCAAAAAATTTTCAGGAAAGAAAAACCTCACTGATTTTTACCGGTCGGTACTGGGCTTCTTCTGAGAAAGAATGGGCCTCAAAAGAACGCACCTGCTGCCCCTTATCTCCTGTTCCTTGCAAGTTCTTTTTCTTGGATGATCTTTTTTTCGGTCCTGCTGCCCTGTTTTCAGGCCGCACGACTCTGGTTCAGGAGATCCTCAGAAGAAGGGTCAGGATCGACACTCCCTGAAGAACGGGTAGCTTCTCCCGATGCCATGTACACCATAGCGAGCACAGCAAAAATATAGGCTTGGATCATGCCGGTAATCAGCCCCAAGACACTCAGCACAATAGGGATAAAAAGTGGGGCAATCGACACCATAACCGCCACAATTTTCGCGCCGCTCATCACGTTTCCAAAAAGCCGAACGGCCAAAGACAAAGTACGAGAAAGCTCACCCATGATGTTGAACGGAAACATCATCGGGTTGGGCTCGATGTAACGGCGCAAGTACGTGCCAATGCCTTCGTCAATAATCCCAAAAATCGGTACCGCCACAAATACACAGAGAGCAAGGGCAGTCGTCGTGGAGAGAGAGGCTGTCGGGGCCACATAGCCAGGCACGATGGAAAAAAGACTGGAGACCGCGATAAAGAGAAACAGTGTTCCCACAAAAGGTAAATAGATGTTGGGATTACGATGGTGCCCAATCTCATAAATTTCTTGCCGAATGTAGGACACGCAGACTTCCAGAAGGTTCTGCCAGCGAGAAATCCGCGTCTCATGAGAAAGATGCCGCGTGATGAGCCAGGAGGCAAGCACCATGATGAGCATGACCATCCAGGTAAAAAGAAGGGTAGCATTCACATGGGCAAAACCCCATTCCCACAAGATCTCTTCGTCAGGTGTAAGTTGATCGAGCTTCATTTTGCGGGTTCTTTTTGAGATCGCACGCGCTCTTGTCGAGCGAAGGTCACAATATCGCCGGGGTTTTCCCCAGTTATTTCCACCGCATCATCAACAGTCTCGATCGGAATCCCTCGAGAAGTTTCCAGAATGTTAGAAGCCTTTCTCTTCGATCCGTTCCGCAGCTTCTCACGCGAAAGGTCTTGCTTGTTCTTTCCCTGAGCATTCTTCTCCCAAGGAAAAGTCTCCGATAAGCGGATACATTGTGTTCTCGCAAGCAGAAGCCCCAGCAAAGCAGCAACTCCGCGTGACCAGTGCGCGTTCGCTATCCAGATGAAACCTGCAACAAGAAGCAGATTGCGAAGAAAAAAACTCAGAACGAAAAGCAGCTCATTGCGACCACCGGCACAAAGCTTCCCCACAGTCCAGGCAAGACCACCGAAAAACACCGCCCCGAGCAGGGTTCCTACTGCCAATCCCACAAAAAGGTCCAGCCAAATCTCATTCACGGTGTACTCCGGTAGCTGCGAAGAGTCTTCAAATAGTTCACCCGCTCCCAAGCCGTAGGATCTCGCACAGCATTCTTGCTCACACTCGCTTTCATCTGCGTCACCGACGCATATTCGTGTGCGGCAAGCCAGTGTACAAGATTAGCCTCAATATCTTGTACTACTTCCACACCTTGTTCAAGAATGACCGAAGCGAGCATCGCGACATCTGCTCCCACAAACAGAGACTTCAAGACATCAAAATGCGTGTGCACTCCCCCTGTTGCTGCATATGACACATCAATCATGCCATGCAAAAGGCCAATCCAATATAAAGAGAGACCCAAATCCTCAGAACGACTTAAGACCAGACTCGGTACCACTTGGAGCGTCTCGAGATCTAGATCTGGCTGATAAAACCGGTTGAACAGCACAAGACCGTTGGCGCCGGCAACAGCAATGCTACGAGCAACTGCAGGCAAGGCGCTGAAATAAGGACCGATTTTCACTGTGAGAGGAATACAGATTTCTTCCCGAATTGCGCGCACGAGTTCGAGATAACGATGGTCGACTGCTTCGGCATTCAAAGACGGATCAGCGGCGACGAAATAGACGTTCAGTTCAAGAGCATCAGCTCCTGCTTCCTCGACACGACGCGCGTAATCTACCCACCAACCAGGTGTGACACCATTCAGGCTCCCGATAACCGGTATGGAAAGCGCCGTCTTTGCCTCCCGCACAAGTTCCAAATACTGTTCGGGAATCATGGAACTCGCAGAAGGCAATGAAAAGTAGTCAAGAGCTTCGGGATGTTCGTCTCTCCCGATGTCAAGTAAGCGGTCAAGTTCCATCGCTTCCGCCACAATGTCTTCCTCAAAAAGAGAAGGCAGCACGACAGCGGCAACACCTGCTTCTTCAAGATCCCGTAATGTAGCGATATCTCCCGTAAGCGGAGAAGAAGAAGCAACAAGAGGAGAACGAAGTCGTATCCCCAAATAGTCGGTCCCAATATCGACCTGTCCAACTGCACTCATTGCAGTTCTCCTTCTGCATCGGGCATGCGCCGCTCGACATCAGCAAGCTGTCGATAAAAATGCAGCCGCTCGTCAATATCACGTTGGGCCGCGGTGAAAAGACGTTCCGCCCGTTCCGGGTCACGACGCGCGAGCATGGAGAAACGTCCTTCAGCCGCAGCAAAGTCACGAAACGAGATCTTGGCATCATGGGAGTCCAAATGGAAGGGGTACTCATGCTCGCCAAGCCCCGGGTGGTACCGGTACAAGGGCCAGTATCCGCTGCGAACAGCATCTTTTTGGTGAGACATTGATGTCTCCATATCGATTCCATGCGCAATACACGTGCTGTACGCAATAATAAGAGAAGGACCGTTCCAGGCATCGGCCTCCAGAAAGGCTTTCACTGTCTGGATGTCATTCGCGCCAACTGCCACCTGCGCGATATACACATCTCCATAGGCACTTAAAGCGATTCCCAAGTCTTTTTTCGGTGTCGACTTCCCCGACATCGCAAATTTCGCAACAGCCCCACGTGGAGTGGCCTTTGAAGCCTGCCCGCCTGTGTTCGAATAGACCTCCGTATCAAGCACTAAAACATTAACGTTCTTTCCTGAGCCAAGCACATGATCGAGTCCTCCGGCTCCAATGTCATACGCCCAGCCATCTCCTCCCACAATCCAAATACTCGTAGGATCCAGTTCTCCAATCACACTGAGAAGGCGACGGGCAACACCAGCCTTCTCTCCGCCAAGCGTTGCCAAACGCTGCTGCAGCTCATGCAACCGATCCCGTTGTGCAACAAGCGCCTGTTCATGTGCTCGCCCATCTTGTCGACCATCTCCAAAGTCGAAACCCAACACCGCCTGGGTAAGATCTTCGCCCACGGCAAGCGCCAAGTCCTGCAGTAGACGACGCGCCTCGTCATGGAGACGACCCCGAGCAAGTTCCATGCCCAAACCAAACTCGGCATTGTCCTCAAAAAGGGAGTTGGCCCAGGCAGGACCCCGCCCCGCAGCATTCTGTGACCAAGGCGTGGTGGGAAGATTGCCACCATAAATCGATGAGCATCCTGTGGCATTCGCAACAATCAACCGGTCCCCAAAAAGCTGGGTTAAAAGCTTGAGATAAGGGGTTTCCCCACACCCGGCACAGGCCCCGGAAAACTCAAACAAAGGCTCACGTAGCTGGGAGCCTTTCACACTTGCAGCATCAATGAAGTCGGGCGGAAGCTCAGGTAGTGCAAGAAAAAAGGCAAAGTTTTCCCGCTCTACAGTACGCAAAGGGGCAGCAGGAACCATGTTGAGGGCCTTGTGTTTTACCTCTGCTTTGCTGTGGGCAGGGCAGACATCAACGCACACGCCACAACCAGTGCAATCATCAGGTGCCACCTGAATCATAAGTTGATGGTCCGCTACTTCCCGAGAACGAAACGGCTTGTGCGCAAAACCCGCAGGCGCGTCTCCCAATACTGCGGGAGAGCAAATTTTCATTCGGATAGCGGCATGCGGGCACACGATCGCACACTTCCCACAATCAATGCAGAGGGAAGGTTCCCATTGAGGAAGCTCATGGGCAAGCATGCGTTTCTCCCAGCGAGCCGTTCCTGTGGGAAAAGTACCGTCAGGGGAAAAAGCACTGACCGGAAGAAGATCGCCTTCCCCAGCCAGCATGCGTGCCGTCACACGCTGCACAAAATCAGGCGCCTGCACCGGCACCACAGGCCACCGCTGTGTCTGCGCTGTGATTTGAGTCGGGAGAGAAACTTGCGCCAGGTCGGAAAGAGCGCAATCAATTGCCTCGAGATTGCGCTCTACCACGACTTCCCCTCGACCGGCATAAGTCATGCGCACATGATCTTTCACCGCGGCCACGGCCTGATCCACTGGTAATACGCCGGAAAGAGCAAAAAAACAAGGCTGCATCACCGTATTGATCCTGCCGGCCAAACCGGCCTCTCGCGCCACCCGATGCCCATCTACCACCCAAAGCTGCAGTTCTTTCTCAAGGATCTCCTGTTGCACCTCGAGAGGAAGCTCGTCCCACACTTTCTCAGCGCTATATGGGCTATTGAGTAAGAAAGTCGCGCCTTTCGCAGCGAACCGCAGTACATCTATCCGGTGCAAAAAAGAAAACTGGTGACAGGCCACGAAACTCGCTTTTCTCACCAGATAAGACGAGCGAATTGGACTAGAGGAAAACCGCAAGTGCGAAACAGTGACCGCTCCTGATTTCTTCGAGTCATACACAAAATAACCCTGGGCGTGAAGATCAGTATGTTCTCCCACGATTTTCGTAGTGGATTTGGCAGCGCTTACTGTCCCATCTGATCCGAGCCCGTAAAACACCGAACGGATCTGCTCGTCATCGGTCGAAAAAGTCTCATCCCACGGGATACTTGTTCTCGTGACATCATCAAAAATCCCAACCGTAAAAGAATGGCGTGGCGCTGTCGCCAGCATGTCAAAAACGCCCTTCACCATTGCCGGCGTGAACTCTTTTGAAGACAGACCATACCGCCCACCCACGACAGACAGATTCCGTCCCGTCTGCGCCAAAGCACATACCACATCCTGGTAGAGAGGTTCACCGGGAGCACCCGCCTCTTTCGTGCGATCGAGCACCGCTACTTGCAGCGTTGAAAGTGGCAATGCGTCCACAAAAGCCTGCACCGGAAAAGGGCGATAAAGACGGATCTTGAGAAGGCCGACACGCTCCCCTGAGGCAAGTAGAGCCCCGATTGCCTCTTCAGCAGCCCCACAGCCAGAGCCCATGAGGACGAGAACACGTTCCGCGTCAGGAGCTCCTACATAGTCGACAAGTCGATACGACCGACCGCAACTTTTGGCAAAGTCTGCCATGGCATTGGCAACAATTTCCGGAACTGCCGCATAAAACGGGTTGACTGCCTCACGCGCCTGAAAAAAAACATCGGGGTTCTGGGCAGAACCCCGCAGCACAGGTGCTTCAGGGCGAAGACGGCGAAAACGGTGCGCCAAAATGCTGTCTTCATCGAGAAGTGCCCGCACATCTTCATCCCTTAGTAAACGGATCTTGTTGACTTCGTGGGAAGTGCGGAAACCATCAAAAAAATGCAGGAAGGGAACACGAGATTGCAGGGCCCCGGCATGCGCGAGAAGCGCGAAATCCTGTGCTTCTTGCACCGAAGAACTCGCCAGCATCGCGAAACCCGTACCACGTGCTGCCATCACATCACTGTGGTCACCAAAGATCGAGAGCGCATGCGTTGCAACACTGCGTGCCGCCACATGAATCACAGCAGGAGTCAATTCTCCAGCAATCTTGTACATATTGGGAAGCATGAGAAGAAGGCCCTGCGACGCAGTAAATGTGGTCGCCAAAGCCCCCTTCTGCAAGGCACCGTGCAAAGCTCCTGCAGCACCACCTTCGCTCTGCATTTCGATAACTTCAGGCACAGTGCCCCATAGGTTCTTCTCACCTTGGGCACTCCACAAATCAGCAAGCTCGCCCATCGGAGATGCCGGGGTAATGGGATAGATTGCAATCACTTCGCTGAGGCGATGCGCAACACGAACGACCGCTTCATTCCCGTCAATACAAGACCAATCTTCTGTCATGCTTTTTTACCCCTCATCGCCCGTTCAATTACCTATTTCCTGCCCCCATGCCGCATCTCGACATGAAACAATAAAAACAGTTTGTTTCCGGCTATAGACTTCGAGGTCTCCATCCCACAAGAAGGCTATTTCCCCGCAATACCACTACCTATGTTTTTCGATCTTGCCCTCTTTTTTGCTCATTACTTTATAGTTTTTTCTCCCTATTTCTTTCCCACACTCCCCCATATAATCACCTGCAGTCATGTTTCTATTTCGTAGACATTTCCCAAAATAATCTCTGACGGAAATACCACACACAGCACCTACATATATGAGAAAGAAAAGGATTTCAAAGGGCGTATAAGAAACCTATATTAGAGGCAGTAAAATTTTGCCTTTTACTCGCTTACCAACGCTTCACCAAAGACAAATAGACCGCTACGAAAAGATCGCTACGACAACCTCTTTCAGGTGTCAGTTCATAACAACGAAAATCAAATCTATTTTGCCTCAGCACAGTAGCAGTCTCGCACGAAATCCGAGAAACATTCGCAGAAACCCCAGAAAGAGGAAAATCCGCAGCTTTTCCTGTACTCAGTCTTCGATGTCGGCAACAATCGCTTGCGGCTTCTCACTCCCACTCGTGATATCAACACGACGTGAAGTAACCGTTTTATTCAGAGGAATCATGACGGTCAGTACTCCATGATCAAACATTGCTTCAATCTTGTCGATATCAAGTGCCTCTCCAATCAAAACCTGCCGGCGAAAAACACCTTGACCTCGTTCCTGACACAGGAGCTCGTCCCCTTTTTCAAGGGAATACACACGCTCGGCACGCACTTCCAGCACATTCTTATGAGCGGTGAGCTCAATCGTTTCAGGGGGCACACCAGGAAGATCAAAATGCATAATCACATGATCAGACCGACGGTAGGCATCCATGAGAATTGCCCCATATTGGGGAGTCCCAAGATTAGGAGAAGACTGTTCAGAGCCGCGGAATGGATCCCAACGCATCAACATTTTATTTTCCAATCCTTCATTTCATTTTTTTCAATTTTTTTGGCCTTTTTCATAGTTTTCCAGCTTACAAAAAGGCCTTGTTCACGAGCTTTGAAGCACAGCTTTTCATAATCATTTTTTCTTGTGACGACGATGTCATTTCCACATCAATGACGACCTCTCTTCTCTCAGATTTTCCTCACTTCTTTTCTCTATCGCCTTTGTTATTCACATACTCATTGTCCATAAAAGTGGGAATTCCAGCTAGGTGTTGTGACACAAGTAGCTCACAGAACAAGCACTCTTAATATTTGACAAAAGTACTTGGCATATAGGTATCTTTCGCATATCTTTACTCTATTCTCATACGAAAATTTGCACATGAAAAAAAGGGAATTGCCGAACAAGAAAAAATCTCCTGGATAGTATGCGAGTTACTTTCAGCAAAAAAACCCATATGCAAACCCGGATCCATGTCGTCGATCCAAGGAACACCGAGAAAACCGGAAGTGCTGTCCTCTCCCCGCTCATCCTAAAGCTTCGACTGCAAACTACAACAGAGCCTTTTGTCGGCTTTTGACAGGTCGTTCGCACATGGAGAAAGCCATTATCCACTCGAGCGAAGAAGCAGCTCGACAGGGGCCAGTACTACATGGTCTCGCAAGAGTCGCCCAAGGACAAGACCCTCTTCATCGTATCCAAACATCTGCAGTGTGGCAAGAGTTCGACACCCCGTATTGCGGAGAAAAATAGCGCGAGCGGACGAAAACAAGGATCCGCACTTTCCTCTCTGCAAAGTGCCCATCCATCAAACAAAAGAAAAAGTAGCAACAGAGAGCGACAGTGAGCGACAGTACCCTCTGGAGAGAGACACAATCACAAAGAGTGACGAAAGAACCAGGGGAACTCTTGTGAAAAGAAAAGGACGAAACACTCTTCTCACGACAGATACTTTGCGCGAGACTCGAGAGATTCCCTATTCTGGAAAAATCTTCCAGCTTCCCAAAACCCGGTCTCTCGCATCAGTACCTCCTCCCTCTGTGAACAGGGTACGGCCTCCCAGACCATCGCCCCAGTCCATCGGCTCAATATCGCTTTCCTGCCAATCCACCCTACAGAATTTCCGAAACAAGGGAGCAGCATGGCCGAAAATGACATTCTCGTCGCTGAAAAAATTCGAAAGGTGTATCGCACAGGAGCAGAGGAAGTGATTGCGCTGAACAACGTGAATCTTCGTATGAAACCCGGAGAATTCGTCGCGGTTATGGGTCCTTCGGGCTCAGGCAAAACCACCCTTTTGAATTGTCTTTCCGGCCTTGACGATATCGACAGCGGAAACGTTCTTGTCGATGGTCGCAGCATCCACGCGATGGAAGACAAAAAACGCACACAGCATCGTGCAAGCACAATGGGCTTCATATTCCAGGCATTCAACCTCATCCCTGTGTTCTCTGCCACGGAGAACGTAGAGCTTCCACTTCTCCTCGCAGGAAGCAGCGAACACGAAGCACGCCGGCGCGCCCAAGAGACACTCGATCGCGTCGGGCTCAGTCATAGGCTGAACCGCCGACCGTCAGAACTCTCCGGGGGAGAACAACAACGCGTCGCAGTCGCACGAGCCCTCGCCGGTCATCCCAGAATCGTCTGGGCCGACGAACCAACAGGCAATCTCGATTCCGAAACAGCAGCGCACGTTATGGAGTTACTCGATGAATTGAATGCTGATGGACTTACCATTTTGCTCGTGACTCACGATGAAGGAATCGGGGCCACAGCGCACCGCATCATCCGCATGCGCGACGGGCGCATCGAATCTGATGAGATTGTGCAGTCTGCTCGCCCTCCTGCGACGCATGCCCAAACCCAGGGAAAAGAAACGGCGCCCAAAGCCGGCAGTAAAGCAGCAAATGGAGAAGGAGAAAACGGGTGAACCCATTCGTTCTTCTTCTCACCGCAGTAGTCATCCTGCCTTTTGTCTGGATCTTGCTTCGACAACGAGTTGTGCGACGCCTTGCGATACGGAATGCCCGTCGCCGTCCCACAGAAACAGCTCTGGTCATCTTGGGATCCCTCTTTGGCACTGCCATCATCACGGGTTCCCTGGTTGTTGGCACTACCCTTTCACGTTCAATTCGCCAGCAAGCGTACTCACAATTGGGTCCGATAGACCTTCTCGTATCGTCGAGAGAACCAGCTGAATACGACACTTTAGTACAGAGTTTGGCAAATCTCGACGAACACGACGATATTGACGGTGTACTCGCCTTCTCGACGCTTCCTGTTTCCGTGACCGCGGGAAAAGGAAATGAGATCCGGTCGGCACCCCGCTCTCTCTTGATTGAGGCAGACCTCGCCAAAGCCAGGGAATTCGGTAGGGATCCTGCGTCCACTGGCATCGAGGGGGAAACTCCACGAGATGGTGAAGCAGTCATTACCGAGAGTCTGGCGGAAATGCTGGAAGTCGGGCCACAAGATGAGATTTCAATTGTCCTGCTCGGCCAGACGCTTGATCTGAAAGTTGTGCGGATTTTACCACAAAAAGGTGTGGCGGGCTTCGTCCCGAATGCCATCGCTTCTACGGGAGCCAACGTTTTTATCACGCCAGGACGCTTGGATTTAGTCCGGAAAACTCTGGGAGAAAGAGAGACCGAAACGCGTGAGCTTCCCCCGGAACTTCTTGTTTCTCTCCCCCAATATTATGTGGCCATCTCGAACAGGGGAGGAGTAGAAGAGGGAAACGCCCTCACCGCACAGGTCACAACGCTTATCGAAGAGCGCACCACCAATCTCAATGCCACAGTGCAAACAGTAAAACAAGACATCCTCCGCACCGCGGACGAAAGCGGGGATCGTCTTAGCCAGCTTTTCGCTGCTATGGGCACCTTCGGGGCTCTCGCAGGAGTGTTGCTCTTGGTGAATTTGTTTGTGATGCTGTCTGAGGAGCGCAAAACCGAATTGGGTATGTTGCGAGCCATTGGCATGACTCGCAGGCTTCTGGTTTCCACCTTTGCAGCGGAAGGCTGGGTATATGCCTTTATTGCCTCCGCTATCGGAACTTTTGCCGGTCTCGGCCTTGGTCGGATCATCATTTTTATGGTGGACCGCGCCATCGCACAGGTGGGCGAAGAAATCGGTCTACAGCTCATATTTTCTTTCACCTGGGAAAGTATTGGGCTTGGATTCGCGCTCGGGCTTGCAGTCTCGGCCTTCACCATCGTTGTCACAAGTTTGCGTATCGCCCGCATCAACATCATCCGAGCCATCCGTAGACTGCCGGAACCACAAAACGACAAGACAGCACCGTGGGTGCGGGCTCTCGGCGCATGCGGTGTCATCGCCGGTGCCGCAGCCACTGTCAACGGATTTGTCAACACAGAGCAGTATGGAATCTTACTTGGTCCAGTGCTCTTTTTGCTTGGCCTGCTTCCTTTGGCAAAAAGCCGGTTTCCTTTCTCGACCACTGTTCCTCTCGCAGCCCTTCTCGCCATGATCTGGGGAAGCCTGGCTTTGCGCGTCATGCTTGAAGACCTCTTGGATGAACCTGACATTGGTCTGTTCATTGCCCAGGGGATCTGCCTCACTACGGCAGCAGTTGGGTTTCTTACCTACCAGCAGGAGAGAATTGCACGGACACTCCGCCGTTTCTTCCCCAAAGGAAGAACGCTTTCGCTGCACATTGGCCTGGCGTACCCGCTCGCCCGTCTCTTCAGGACTGGCCTTACGGTCGCCATGTACGCTCTCGTTATTTTTACTTTGACGTTCGTGACGGTACTCTCTCATGTCATTACGGAAGAATTACACGGAGCCACAACAGAACTCTCTGGGGGATACGACGTTTTAGTCCGTTCTTCTCCAACAAACCCTGTGCCTTTTGATGAGATACGCGAACTTCCCGAGGTCAATGGAGTGGCTCCGATGTCACTCAGCCCAGTGCAGTTCATGCAAAAGACGCCTGCACGTACTTCGGAAAGCAGCGAGCAGCAACCGACGTTCTGGTTCCTCTCCACTTTTGACAAACGATTTCTGCAATCAGAACCGCCGACTTTAAGTGACCGCGGGGATTTTCCTTCAGACAAAGCCGCATACGAAGCAGTGCTTTCAACACCAAACAAGATCATTGTCGACCCGCTTTTTATGGCATCTTCCCTGCGCACACTCGGGCCCATCGAAGTCGGATCGACTCTGGTCGCGCAAGATCTCCGATCTGGGGACACAATAGAAGTCAGTGTTGCGGCCATTGGAAGCACTGATCTCGTCCTAAACGGGGTTTTGACAAGTCCCCAAACAGCCGAGGCCCTTTTTCACCTTCCTCCGGTACAAAGCCGCGCCTATGTGGTTCTCGACAAGAACACCGATCCTGAGGCATTCTCCCGTTCGCTCGAAAAGACGTATACGGCAAACGGTGCAGAAGTCGATCCTTTCAGCAAAATGGTGGATGATGCCACTGCCATCGAAAATCAGTTTTTCGAACTCGCACAGGGATATCTCGCACTAGGACTTATTGTCGGCATTGCCGGCCTAGGGGTCGTGATGGTACGTGCAGTGCGAGAACGGCGCCGCCAAATTGGGGTGCTCCGCTCCCTTGGTTTCCAGCCAGGCCGCATCGGACGCAGCCTCATTGTCGAAGCGGGCTTTGTCGCACTAGAGGGAACCTTCGTGGGCTTGGTACTCGCAATCGTCACGTCCTACAACATCGTGAGTAGTACCGATTTGTTCGGAACCACGATTAGTTTCTCCGTCCCTTGGATGGAGATCTTCAGGCTAGGAGCAGCCACGATCTTTATCTCATTGGCAGCAACAGCAGGACCAGCGCGGGCTGCCTCACACATTCAGCCGGCAGTCGCCCTGCGAATGACCGACTAGAGAAAACACAACCGGTCACGCGTGTGGAATATTGCCCAGCCAACGGGCATATTGTGGACCCGTGACCGGTTCCTCATCAACATCCACATTCCACCCCGTCTCACTCCCATGCATCCTCACAAAAAACCCCAGAAAAGACCTGCACACCTGCGCCTAGACGCGCTTCTCCTCATCGGCATTCTTCAGAATGGCCTCACGTAAATCCGGCATTAAATAGGGAGACATCAAAGCGGTGATCGCCCTTTTATAGGATTTCTCCGCCAGCTCTTTATCGGAAAAAAACCCGGCAATCTCCAGACTCGACATCCCATGAGCAAGACTCCAAAGAACATCACACGCCTCTTCCACGTTCTGGATCACAACCATCCCAGCATCAACACAGCGCTGCACCGCCCTCACGAGAATCCGAAAAGTGATCTGCTCGTGGACACCTTTCATACCGTACATGTATTCCATCATTTGCCCACCGAAAAGAAGCATGTAAAAGGAGGGATTCCCAATAGCGAACTCACGATACGCAAGACCGATTTTATATAAATCCGCCAGAGGATTATCGGTATCAACCACTCCTCGAAGACTTTGCTCGAAACGTGCCCACCCTTCCGCGCAAAGTTCTTTTAAAAGCCCTTCTTTCCCACCAAACCGACTGTAAATCGCAGTAGTCGACACCCCAGTTGCTTCAGATACGCGCCGCACCGAAAGAGCAGAAGAACCTTCTGCTACAAGAATCGCACAGGCTGTATCAAGAAGAGCGCTGCGTTGTGCTTCGCGCTCTTCTTCAGTTGTGATGTAATTGCCACGGAACTTTGCCATCCAAACAAGTCTAGAACATACAAAAAAATCGAAACAGTGTTTTGAAATGAACACGTCCGGCAGTATGCTTGCTTAGATTTTGTAACAGTGTTACATAATCTCTTACGGTTCCCCGCAGCAGAGAACCAAGCACACGAAAAAAGCGAGAAGCCATGCGTGACGCCCCACCCCAGACAACCAATACACACTGGTCAGAGGACTTACTTGAGACCGATGGTCCTATAGAAAAAACCCAGGGGAATCTTCCTCCAGACCTCGTCGGAATACTGTACCGCAACGGACCAGCCAAAAATAAGCTGGCAAACCACCTTTTCGATGGCGATGGGGCGCTCCGTGCCGTACGATTCGCACCTGACGGGACCGCCTCTTACCAATGTCGGTACGTCCAAACCCCTAAGTATTCACGAGAACAAACCTCAACAAAACCACTGGTCAGAGGGTTCGGCACACAGCCCCCTGGTGGCATACTCCGCAATGCCATGCGCGGATCTCCGAACCAAGCCAATGCTTCCAACACAAGCGTCATGTTTTCGAATGGGCGACTTCTCACCTTGTGGGAAATGGGACTCCCCTGGGAACTCGACCCCGATACGCTCGAAACGCTCGGAGAAATGAGCTTCGACGGAGCGCTTTCCTCCCGGTCGACCTTCTCCGCGCATCCTCGCAATGATCCTGTCACACAAGAAACCTACAACTTCGGCATGTCATACGGCCCTCGCAACCGTATCGATACTTACCGTATCGACCGGAACGGACGTCTTTTTCCGCTGGCTCAAACGCCTGTACCTGTATCAGTGATGAATCACGACTTCGCTCTGACAAGCAAGTGGGCAGTCTTCTTGCTCGGCCCAGTCATATTCAACCCTGTTCCATTGCTCACAGGGAAAGCACCCTTTGGGAAAGCCATGACCTGGAAAGGCGATCACCCCACTACCATCCTGCTTATCCCGCGCGAAGGCGGGAAGGCTATCGTCTTCGAGACCGATCCTTGGTTCCAGTTCCACATTGCCGGCGCGTTCGACGACCAAAATGAGATCGTGGTCGACTTCTGCCGCTACCCGGAATACACCAACATCGACAATGCTCTCACTTCTTTTCGCTCGATAGAGGATGACTACGTCCTCGACGCGACCCTCTGGCGTTGTAGGATTTCTCCGACTCGACGCACCCTGCAATCCGCGCAGATCTGTCCCATCCCCATGGAATTTCCTCATATGGACACGCGGTTTGCCACACAAGCACAACATTTCATCTACGGATCTTTTTCCACAGATGTTTCTCCTAGTAGCTTCGGTTCGGCAATCGGTCGCGTCAACACCGACACCGGCAAAACCGATCTTTGGGATTTCGGTCCCGCATGCGCGACAAGCGAACCCATATTCGTCCCACGAAAAGAAAAAACCACATCCGACAAGGTCGAAAATGAGGACGGTTGGCTCCTCGCCTTCGTGTACAACCATATTGAGCACGCGACAGACCTCGTGGTACTCGATGCCGCGAGACTTGAAAACGGAACAGTGTGGGTAGGCCGCCTCCCACACCATGCCGGCATGACTTTTCATGGTGTATGGCGACCACACGCCTGAGGCCGGCTCCCAAATAGGCAAAGACGCGAGTGTGCTCGCCTCACCAAGCTGGAAAGACGAGCACGCTCTCACCCCTGTCACTTTCGAGGGAATCCGCACCGGCAGTCTATTTGTCGCCTGACAGAAAAAAGTTTTCCCACTTATCAGACATCAACCCAACACAAAAGAGCACGCGAAGCGGATCTTCGCCTCTCACCAAATAGAAAACTCTCAGGGCAGATCAGGGAAAGAGGAATCTTGCGTCGGCACCTCCCACATTTCCAGAACCGATGTGTCAGATGGAGACCCGGTCCAAGTAAAAGCCCCCGTATCTTTTGTCGGTGTCTCAATCGTGGGCCAAGGAGAAGAGGAGATCTCTCCTGTTTCAAGAAACACGAGAGAAAATTGCAAGGAAGAAGATACCGCCCGAGCATAACGCTGCAAGGTTGAAAGTCGACAGTCCAATTCCCCGCACTCAATATCAGAGACATTCGACTGAGTCGTATGCATCTCGGCCGCTACTGCTACTTGAGTCATGCCAATTTCTTTGCGGCGCTGCACCAGCATCGCTAATAAACGTCCACGTTCCTCGGCATCGACAAGGCCGTCTTGCAGCGCATCAGGAACGACAGCACTAGGACGCCTTGAACGCTCAATGTCACCACGGCGATCGGTCATGAGCCTCCCATTTCAACACATAGTTCTTGACTACACCACATCAAAAACCCTGAATACAGAGCCGAAACTTCCTCAAAACGCCATACAGCAGACACAGCTATTGTCTCGATATCACACCAGGGTGTTCTGTTCTATGCGCATGTCTATTCTGAACCGCGCAGAAAGATTCGACATACACACCTCGAGCGCCTGCCCTACGCAACAAACACTATCCATTTACTACCTGCACCATGGCGAAAACGGCGCAGTCCCCAATATGCAAAAAGACCTTTCCCTAAAATCTCCGTTGCTGAGTCTGTGCGCATTCTCGCGATACAGCACAATGCCCAACAAGAAAGACAAACAGGACATTTTCCGCTGTCCAACTTTTTCAGAAGTAGGGAGAAAAATAGGTTCCGTCTTGTCTTCTTCCCGCCAGAGTTCCCTTCAAGAACACTCTCCCTTGCTCGTACCATTAGACATTGGGCAGGCAATCACCTGCTCGGTGCAGGCTCTTCCCACGCACACAGCGCAAGCTTGCCGATCAGGTGACCTCTCTCAGGAAAAACCTCACGAGGGAAAAATCTTGCCGCCAACGCGCTCTGGGGAGAACTGGTATGCAAAGAAACCATAAAGGAGGAGCACAGAAAAGAGCATCTCCCTCAAAGAACCAGCGACGAACACTCTCTAAAATATCAGCCCAAAGGAAAAATAAAGATCCAAGAACCCCGCCAATTGCCAGGAATAAGGGAACGAAACCGCAGAAGAACAAGAAAAAGACCTGAAGTAAACTGATAGAAAACTTTTTCAGACTCTCTCTAGAACATCAATGCAAGACTGCAAATGCCCTCGAAATTCTTCACGAGCAGAAGAAGACAAACGGGAAAGCATACTCTCTTCGATTTCCGCTACCAGGCTCTCACCTGCACTGACAACTTCTCTTCCCTTTTCCGTAAGATAGGTCTTTATCACCCGTCCATGCCCTGGATGCACACGCTGAATCAACTCTGCTTCCTTGAGATTCGAGAGAATTCCGCTCATCGTCTGAGGCCGAACAAAACACCGGCGCGCAATCTCTGCACCAGACAACCCTGGATCTTCAGTCAAAACTAACAAGATGGCATATTGGGGGGTCGTCAGACCAAGATCACGCAGAGTGTCATCCATCACCCTCCGCAAAAGGTGCTGTACCTGTTTTACTAAATAGCCAACTGGCTTCACATCCATTACGCCAGTCATCATCGTCCCCCGTTAGCTCTCTTCAGCTTCCTACAAGAACAAAAATCCCCTACAAAGTAAAACCCCAAAAGATCTCCCCAGCTTTCCAACAGATCAATTTCGCGCCAGATTCCCGCGTTCGTCACAGGATTGTAACAAAACTTTAAGAAAAAAACATGCGAGGAAAGCTCTGAGAAGATCCGCTCTTCACATCGCAGCCAAAAAGAAAATTAACATTAAATATAGACCATCTAAAACACAAAAAAAGAGAGAAAGTGGAAAAATTTATTCTTCGTCTCTTCCCACAAAAGCTACAAAGAGCATCGCACCACGCACTTGGCTACTTCAGGCTCCTCGTTCACGCTAACAGAAGACAGAAAAAAGGCTTCCCGCAGACCACCTCTTTTAGAACTTCTTCTCATGCCAATTCTATGGCAGCAATTCATGCACAGAAACCGCATACCCACTAGACCCATGCCAAATATCACGGTCCCAGGTAGAGAATCGCTCCCGGATTTTATACCCTGCTATCTCCGCAAACTCATCATATGCATCTAGCGTCAACCTATCCGCCTGAAGTTGGAATCCGGCGATAAGTAGTCCACCCGGAAGTGTATGGGCGCCAAGACAAGACAAAACTGCTTGTTCAGACCCTTGAGCAAGGAAAATCATGACATTTCCAGCCATTACAATACAATCAAACTTCTCCTGCTCCCCTCGCGTATTACGCAGGTCAAGCGTTGCAAGATCTGCTGTCACCCATTGCATCTCCGGCGCTTTTTCCCGAGCAGCAGACAGCATGCGTTCATCAAGATCTGTCCCGAGTGTCGCGATACCCCGGTGCGCAAGCTCAAGCGCAACCCGACCGGTCCCGCATCCGGCATCAAGCACTCGGCGTGGCGAGTAAGACTGCACAAAAGTCGCCTCACCATGCACATCATGTCCCGCTTCTGCCAGCGATTCGAAACGAGCGTCATAATCTTTTCCGTGTAAAGAACGTGAAGATAACCAGCGAGAACTCATGTTTTCCAAACTACATGCCAACACCCCACTTGACAGAATAGACTTCTCAAACCAGCATTCTTCCCATTTCACAAAAAATACAATTCCCATAAAATAACCACACCCGCCCCATAAAGGCCTCCTCAATCCTCAATCCTCACAAGACCCACTTACCCCGTCTTCATCCATATAAACCAATAAAAAAGCCGACATGCGACAACACGTCGTTTCCTTCTGATTCCTCCCTCATCGCTTCCCTCCCAAGATCCACTCCGTACACACAGAAGCTGGACGATCAGGAGAAACAACACAGTCCCGCAAAAGCAAAAGAGAACCTTTTCAGGCTCTCCCACCTCTGCCTTCACGACAGCTACCCACCCATTTCACGATCCAGGCAGCTATGGAAAGCTCACACAACCAATCGAGACACGCACATTAAAATCAAGGAATATGCATGACCCAGAACACACCGTTCCTAACCTTTCCGGAAAACTGGACAACAGGGCTTGCCATTGTGGCACACCCCGACGACCTTGAATACGGGGCAGCAAGTGCTATTGCACGCTGGACACACCAAGGTAAAAATATTTCCTATTTACTTCTCACCAAAGGAGAAGCCGGCATCGAGACACTTTCCCCCGAGGAAACAGTCCGTCTCCGTGTCGAAGAAGAAATACGCAGTGCCGCCGAAGTAGGTGTCACACACGTGGAATTTCTTGATTATTCTGATGGGGTAATCGAATATGGCCTGCAGCTTCGCAAAGATCTTGCGCGCGCTATTCGTCGCCATCGCCCCGAAACAATTCTCTCCATCAACTACCGAGAGAACTGGGGTCTTCCCGGCACATGGAACATGGCAGACCACCGGAATACCGGACTCGCGCTTCTTGACGCAGCCCGTGATGCCGCCAACCGTTGGATCTTCCCCGAACTACAAGAAAAAGAACAGCTTGCACCCTGGAAGCCTCGTATCGTAGCTTTCAGCGGTTCCCCGCAAAGCACTCATGCAGTCGACGTCAGCGAATGGATAGAGAAAGGGGTGGCCTCTCTCCAACACCATAAAGCTTATTTGGACAATCTGGAGGATCATCCAGACCCAGATTTTTTTCTTCGTTCTCTTGCCGCAGACGCAGGCACACACTTCGGCTGCGAATACGCCGTCAAATTTGAAGTTTTCACTCCCTAATATCCGTCCCCACACAATCTTCCTTAGACGAAATATCACAAAACCACCAAGTACCACAAACTTCCATCACCCTAAAAAACAGGCTTCTTCTCATCTTCTGCTCTGCCTGGCCTTTGCGTGATCTTTGCACCAGATCTACCTCCTCTTTCCTGAGTGGGTCTCATGCAAGATTCGCTTGCACACTCATGCTGCAATTACCAATACAAAGGGGCGCGCCCCTTTGTATTGCCCCTCGCCGGAAGAAGAAATCGTCTTCAGGGTGCACTTGAAAAACGCACTGTGCAAAAAATTGGCATGTCCCATAATCCTCATTCCCTCCTGACTCTCCTCCTCTTTTCATGCACAACACACACAAATACCTAAAACACCAGGCAAAAGAGATCATGTGAACGGCTCTTCTCTCACCGACTTCACTTGGAAACGCGTTCCCGATCACCAAAAAGTCTTCGGCCAGAAAAAAGGATTTTCTCTTCTCCGCAAAAAGAGTACAGAAATGTTTGGTGCCACTTCGCTGGGAGAGAACAACGTCCTCGTTGTTGGTCACGCCGGTCCCCGCAACAAAACAAAAGCCGCTGTCTGGATATCCCACGACAATGGGGAAAACTGGCAACGTCAAGAAATCCCCCAAACCACAGGCAAAAGCCCCGGCTCGCAAACCATGCGGGCTGTCACCTCTCTCGGAGAAAACCATGTTGTGGCCGTAGGGCAAAATACGGGCTTTCCCGCGGCCTGGGTATCGACAGACGGCGGCGACTCATGGACGCACGCTCTTTTCGACAAGAACCCTGCCACAGCCCTCCCCCCTGCTCCTTCACGCCATGCCCTCTCCTCCGGAACCCTGAGACCCACTACCCGAAATCAACAAGTTGCCCGGCCCACCCCACATCCCCTCCCCAAAACATTCCAAAACTCCCAATCCTCCCAGACACAGGACGACAAGACCTCTGCACAATCTGCACAGCTCGCGCAACCTCCTCTCCCGAAACCGCAAGAAACACAGAGAGAAACAACACAGGGAATACTGCAGGCCGTTGTCCATGTCGCCGGCCAACGGGTCGTCGCCGTCGGCCACGTTCCCATCTCCAAAGACGGCAAAAAAAACAGTGTCGGAAAAGGTGGGAACGGACAGATCTGGGTCTCTGTCAACGGAGGAAAAAACTGGCGTCCCATCCTCGAAAAAGACACAGTCTTCAGTCAGAGTGCCGTCCTCTGGGATATCACTCATGTGGGGGGATGTCGCATGGTCGCCGTCGGCCAACACTGGCACCACGGAGGCGTATGGGTTTCTGACACATGCGGCGACTCTTGGAAACCCGTTCCTCTCGATAAAAAGACCTTCAGTGTGGAAAGCACATTATTGGGAGTGACCTGTGATACAAGTGGACGGGTCATCACAGTAGGCAGCGCAGACAGACACGCTGCAATCTGGGTATCTGACGACCGCGGCGACTCCTGGAACCGAGTCAAAACAAATCACAACGTCATCCGCAGCCATCAAATCCTCTTTTCAGTCACAATGTTTGATGACTGTCAAGTGATCGCTGTGGGACAAGATCGAAACAATGGAGCAGCTTGGACATCCTCGAACCGGGGCAGTAGCTGGAAGCGCCTGAAAATCCAACAATCCATCTTCAGTGGCGAACACGAATCCATGCTTTCCGTCACCCCCCTGGGAAATCAACAGATCCTGACCGTGGGAAGCGACGGTCCATACGCTGCCCCCTTTGCCGCAGTCTGGACCGGTGTCCAGACATAGGCCTCCGCCTGCGAGGCCACAGCGAAGGCACACAGAATCACACGGCTGGACGAGCGAGAAACAGCCTGCCACAGGCGACATCAACCCCTCTCACCGGCAGAGTCACCCGCAAAAGCAGAAAACAACCCGTTTCCGGGACCCATTTCCACAACCCGTTTCCGGGACCCATTTCCAAGATCGAACACGTTGGCCCTGTCACCAGCGGGAAATGCTGCCGACACCGCGCACAGAACGATGGACAATCGGGTTACCCAGGTAACGCACATTCCCTACCCCAGAAATGCTGATGTCAAGCTCTTTCGCAGCATTCACCACAGCCTCGCCTGCACCGGAGATCTTGACAAGTCCTTTTCGGGCTGCAAAGTTTTTACCCGCAAAATTTCCCGTACCGGAAATATTGAGAACAAGATCGTCACTCTTTCCGGCCACTTCCACACTGCCCGCACCCGAGATCGACACATCGAAAGCTTGCGCATCAACTCCTCGAGCAATGAAATTCGCGCTACCAGAAACATCGACACCCGTAAGATTCGCAGCAGTAATCCGGAAAACGATCTTTTTTACGCCGGTAATCCTGACTCCCGGTCGCACTCCCAGCTCAAGTCGCCCTCCTCGTACTTCGGTCGTCAACAGGTCCAATACATTATCGTCGGTCTCAATCTCGAGCGATTCCTTCCCATTGACGTCGACAATAACCTCACCAGGCACTTTCACGAGGATCTCATCAAATCCCCTCACCTGGCGTGATGCAGTCGCAAGAATCCCCGATGCCTGTACAATCTCTCTTGCGCCGGTGGGTCCTTCTACAAGACCTTCGGAAATCTCGCCTGAAGCAGAAGACCCAGGGGACTCGTTTTCAATATCGCCACTGCCTCCTGTGAAGTTCGCGTTGACCTCACCGTCGTCTCCACATGCACTGAACAAAAAAACTGGGAGCAGAAGACCGAGCAGCCATCTCCGGTCCCGTCCTGGCCTCTGCCACCTCTCAGAACCCGTTCTTTTTCTCATCGTTTCCTCTTTCCCACGCCCACTCCGTAATTCGGCTCTCAGGAGAAAGCCAGAATTTCTGCAGGTTTTTCTTACACGGTGCCCGCCGAGACAGGCGACAGCTCATCTCTTTTCAACATTGAGCATGAAAACAGACAATCTTCCCAGGGGGAGGACTCCCCTACCCACCAGCGTCAACTCGGGGATCTTTCGACATTCTTCCTCTTGTCAAAGCATCGTGCGCACCAGCACAGTTTTATGCCATCCCCGTCTTGTCCCAGACAAGTACTCACAAAAACCCCAAAAAATAATATTTTTCCCCTTAAAAGACCCATAAAACCAAAAAAATACACCAACCAAACTGGCCCAACATCCCCGACTTTTTTGCCCGTACCCCCCAGGACCCAAAAGACCTCAGAACCGAAAAACCCGAGGACCCCCACAAGAAAACATCTGGCAGAATTATCACGGGGCAACGCCCTCCCGCGCTCCACGCAAGGCCCTGACCTCCACCAATGCCCTATCCCAACCTCTCTGCAAAACCCACCAGCAGAACCCGGCAAAAATCTGCCCCAAACTCTGACTTCACCTTGGGGTTTTCTCTCCTTGGGGAGGCCATCACGCATACCGCCGCGTTACCCTGAAAAACAGTACGCTAGCTACATGATCGCTTTACAGAGATCATCACGTTTGCCGTCTTGCGCAAGCAGGGAAATATACAACGGGTTTTTCTTCGCCAACAAGAGAGCACAACAGACAGGAGCAGCTTCTCGACGACATGGCTGAAGCCACGGCATCCGCGTCGCCGTGTTCCCTCATATGTCTGATCATTATGTCTGGCCAATCTGCCTCGTCATTTTCGACCACGACCCCCAATGCCGAGGAAAAACTCTCGCCCTGTCTGATCTGCAAGCCGAGATCGGACTGCCGATCCGCCTTGCCCATGCACCGCCTCGCTTTAAGAAGGAGTGCTCTGGCACTCCCGAAAAAGGCAGGGTCACGGACACAGGACAAGCAGGAAAGAAGCGCGTGTGAGCACAATCGATACGTTAGTTTTTGATCTCGGAGGCGTTTTGTTGGACTGGAACCCGCGGTACCTTTACCACGGCATGTTCGAGGGAGACCACAAAAAGATGGAGTGGTTTCTCGCCAACGTCTGCACTGCTGAGTGGAATGCCGAACAAGACCGAGGCAGACCTTTCACGGAGGGAGTACGAGAAGCAAAGCAACGCCACCCTACATGGACAGTCCATATCGAGGCATACCAGCACCGCTGGCCCGAGATGCTGGCCGGACCAATTGCCGGGTCTGTCAACCTATTGCACACACTCCGCAGAGAAAACTGCCGTCTTCTCGCGCTCACAAACTGGTCTACCGAGACTTTTCCGTTCGCGCGAGCAGAGCATGGCTTTCTCGACTGGTTTGAGGGCATTCTCGTCTCTGGAGCAGAGGGGCTCATCAAACCCGACCCAGCAATCTTCCAGCTTTTCACGCGCCGTTATGCAGTTGACCCCTCGCGCGCTTTGTTCATAGACGACACGCTCGCCAATGTAGAGACGGCGCGAAATTGTGGTTTTACCGCTGTTCTCTTTCGTGACCCCGCACAATTACAGGCTGACCTCGCAGCGCATGGCCTCCTCACAGAAAAACCGAAAGACCCACAGCCTCTGTGAAATTCACAACAACACCACACAGAAGAATCGCGAGATCATCACAACGAATATTTTTCCCAGCTCAAATGGGTTTTCGCCCTCGCAGGAGGCAGACTCCCGCCTGCCCACTCCCACGCAGAAAAGCAGCCCTTTGCAAAGTGCAACACACCCCACCATTCCGTCTCAAGGCAGCAAGGATTTTGTCTCGATCTCCACAGCAAGGGCGCGATGATCACTTACGGGAAAACGGCGCACTTGCCTACGGCTCACGTGCAGGTCGTCCTGGTAGAGCACATGGTCAATCTTACGGTAGGAAAAGCGGCGGGGAAAAGTCGGCATCCAGCCCGCAGACGCAAAACCCGCCGCGGAAATCGCCGCGGAAATCTCGCGTTTGGTGCGGTTCAGGTCGCCAAGAAGGACCCGAGGAGAAGGCAGGTCCATTGCAAACGACAATGCCTGCAGAAATTGAGCACGGGACACATCCTTATCGGTACTGAGATGAGTTGTGACCACTGAAAGACCGCCTGTTTGCCCTACAAAACAGGAACGTTGCTCGCCTTTCCCATCGAGTAAGCGCATCTCGCCTTCGATCGGAAAACGCGACAACAGGGCATTGCCAAACGTGAAAACACTGCCGTCAGCGTTCGTTCCAGTGTGTCCAAAGGCCGGCATCATCTGGCATTTCAGGTGTCCAGCAAGCATGGCACTTTGGTCAACACAACCAGAACGCTCACACCCATTGTCGAGTTCTTGCAATCCCAAAATATCGGCACGTAGTTCTGCACAAGCTGCCGCTGTGGCATCGAGGTCCACATGGGTATCCTTGCCTGCCATCGTGCAGTGTTTCACATTAAAGGTGGCAACAACCCAGCGCATATAGTGCCCAGTTCCCTGCGAATACTCATCTCACCAAGTACAGAAAACAATAACAAAAACCCGCAAAAACACATAAAAGACACGAGAGAACCCTCGGACAGTAGACCGTCTTTTTCCTCATCACACCAGGCCAGGGTTTGACCAGAGCAAAACACCGGACACAACGGTTTTCCCACGATCCGCGACAACAACCCGGGCTACCTGCACTCCCTCCCACCCCAGTCCGCACTCCCAACAACAACGCCAAACGAAATGCCGAACGAGATGGGATCTCCTACGAAAACCCCATAAAAAGCCCGAAAAACCAGTTCCACACCTAAAAACCAGAAAAAACGGGCAACAACTCCAAGGTCACAAATTGCATACCGAATAGGATCTAAAACTCGCAACCCAGTAAAATCACTCAGCAGAGCTGGTCATCGGAGAAATCTTATTTTTCTGTGATGAGTCTGCACCACCGTTCCCCGTAAACCGCGCGCTCGCTGGGCTCCCCCTGTCTCTGCACACAACGGGCGTAGTTCCGGCTCCATACAGCACAGTGAAGGAACACAAATGCGGAAAGTTTTTCGGGCTCTGGGACGGGTCATCAACCGCCACCCGCAGCGAGTGCTTGCGCTTGTTCTCATCGTGGTCATACTTACCGGAGTGAGCGCCAAAGGTCTGCAGATGGAGACCTCCCAGGAAATCTTCGTCGAAAAATCCAGCGACGCCTACAAGGACTACAAGGACTACGAAAATACATTCGGCGGGGATCAGATGTTCCTGCTGATTCCGGGGACACCAGAAGAACTCGCCTCCCCCGACACACTCGGTAGCCTGCTTGCCGCGCAAGAGACACTCGAAGAAATCGATGGTATCGACGCAATCCTCAGCCTCATCACCTTTCTTCGTGCCACGGCCACCAGATGACGACGTGTTGACCCCTGGTTTCGCCGAAAAGACCATCTTCACTGCAGACGGCACGATCACCCCCCAACTCCAGCAGCTTTTTCTGCAAGGTCACACGATCATGGCCATCACCCTTGAGGGAGGACTTGATCTTGACGAGCAGATGGACCTCGCCGAAGACATCGAACAAGCAATCAAAGCAACCGATCTACCCGAGGAAGCCTTCGCCATCGGCACCCCGATGCTCATGAACGACATGACCTCGAGCATGACAGGCGACATGCTCCACTGGCATCGTTGCCGCCGCCCTCATGGTCCTCGTGCTCTATCTCGTTTTTCCTGTGCGGCGACGACTACTTGCCTTACCTGTTGTGCTCGTCGGTGTGCTTGTCGCTTTCGGCACTGCCAATCTCCCGGGCGTAAAGATCCCACTCACCATGATCACGATGGGTGGTCTGCCTGTGCTCATCGGGCTCGGTGCCGACTTCTCCATTCAGTTCCAAAACCGCTACGAAGAAGAAATACGCAACAAACGCCATGCCCGGGCCGTCATCGATACAGTTGCCCGCATTGGCCCCAGTACCCTTATCGCCGTCATTGCAACGAGCGTTGGCTTCTCGACTCTGCTCTTGTCGCAAGTGCCCGCCGTGCGCGACTTCAGCACTCTGCTCATTATCGGGATCATTTCCCTGTTCGCAGCGGCCCTCTTTTTGCTCGTCCCGATCATCCACCTGCTTGACCGCCGAAAAAACGGCAACGGCAGCAACGACCTTGACGACGAAAACAACGGAAACCTCGAAAACGAAGGCACCTTTGTTCCTGATACCGCCTCCCAACACGTGACAAACGGCAAAGAAAAAACCGGCAAAACCGGATTTGTACCGCAAGTGTCCCCGGCAGAAGGCAACGGAAAACCCGCAGTCACACCGACTGCCACCACGATGCTCGCCCAAGGCACAGAATCCGACACAACAGCAAAAGCGCAAAACCAACAAAGTACCGAGAAAGACCTCGGGGGCTTCGTGGTCTTTCTCACAAAACTCTCAGGTTGGTCGATCCGCCATGGGGTCGTGATCATTGCAGTGAGCAGCTTGCTCGCCGCTGCCGGCTTCGTTGCCGACAGCAATCTCACCGTACAAACCGAGCTGAAAAAGATGATCCCCTCCGACACACCTGCGGTCGAAGCCTTCGACAGGGCAAGAGAGGTGATGGGCAGCACCGAACAGCTCCCCATCATGCTGATCGCAGACGACGTCACATCACCCGAGATGATGAGCTGGCTCACCGACTTTGCAGAACGCACAGTGCAAAACTATCCGGAAATCCTGATGTCAAACAGCGTGCTCAACCTCATCCCAGGCGAGCAAATACCAAACTCCGAACAATTCAAGGCATTACTCCAGTTCATGCCGGAAGAAATCAGCAACTCGCTGATCACCCCGGACTTCAAAAGAACCACAATCACTTTCGCGCTTGACGAGATCTCTGCCACGAGAATGGCTGAAGTCCTCGACAGCATCCTGAAAGACGCAAACCCGCCGGCTGGATCATCCCTCGCCGCCGGCGGCGCCATGACCCTCATGGCCCAAGGAGCAAGCAAATTCACTGAAGGCCGCGAAATCCAGATCATCCTTGGCCTTATCGGCGTCTTTTTGGTGCTCCTCGCCGTTTATCAGCGCATCCGTCGCGCCTTGATCCCAGTCATCCCCATCGCCCTTCGTCACAGGCTGGTCATCCGGCGTCATGTACCTGTTGGACATGGACTTGAATCCCCTCACCGCCATGCTCGGCGCCCTCATCGTGGGAGTAGGCGCAGAATTCTCCATCCTCCTCCTCGCCCGATACGCCGAAGAACAATCCAATGGTCTCTCCCCGGAAGAGGCCATACAACGCGCCGTCGGCACCGTAGGCGCAGCCATCAGCGCGTCCGCCCTCACCAGCATCGGGGGCTTCGGCGCCCTTATCGCCTCCTCCTTCCCTGCCATGCGCGACTTCGGCTTCCTCACCGTTATCAACGTAAGCTTCGCACTCCTCGCCACAGTCATCATCGTCCCACCCGTGACCGTCTGGCTCGAACGCACACGCAACCGCTCCTCCGCCAAAACCCCCTCCCAACCCGCCACAAGCCAAGTCAAAGTATAAGTAAGCAGGTGTCTCCTGGGCTCGCCCGGCGAGTCCTGGAGACCTTCCAGCCCCGCCCCCGCAGCCTGGCCCGCCCCCGCCCGACAACACCACCCTGGCCCGCGCGGCCGGCACCCGCACCACAGGGCACTTACAAACCCGAAGGGCTCGTCAAGCTCGTCGCCCCAGCCGGGATACAGTTGAAAGACTGACCTCAAGCACAAGGCCGACTTCGATCGAGGTGACTTTCCCATCAGAAACCCCACGGAGATCAATCGAGCCTCAGAACCCATCCCTCCCATAGGAGAAATCACCAAAGCCGACTCTTCTGTACAACATCTCTTGCTTTGGGAAACTTCCTGTGATTCCCGATTCTCGGCATGGGTGCACAGACAGACCGCTCACGCACGAGGAAAAACAATACTTCGGATTGCATGCACTCCTGTTTCCTGTCGGTGATGGCCTGACCCCAAGCTGACCCCGAGGGGGTTTCTTTCGGGTTTTCGCAGGTTTTTTTGGTTTTTTTGAGGAGGGTTGTTTTCAGGGCTTTTGCAAGTTTCCTCCAGGGTTTTCACAATGGAAAAAAAGCAATATGGAGAAGTGCACATCTCGCAAACCCTAAGAGGTACGTGCACTTCTCACTGTTGCGGCTACACTTGGGTGACGGTTTTCATTACGCCTGCAATCTTCAATAATCTCTCTCGGTAAAATTTCTTCCCTGTCTTCTCACTCAATCTTCCTGAGATCTCCTGATTTGCCTTTCCCCTTTTTTTTGGAAAAAGAACCCGGTCTTCTGTGAGATCCCCTGTGAGAACGTAGGAGTTGACATACAGGAGTAAGGGCGTGCGAAAAATGGGAGAAAAAAATGCTCTTCGCGCTCACCCTTGCCATCTGCGCCGCGATCACGCTTTTTTGCATGTCCCACTGGACCTACACACTCTTCCTACAAAAAACCCACACCCCGCCCGACACCCTGGGGCGCCCGATCTGGAAGCGCCGGATCTGGAGGTGCCGGATCTAGGGGCGCCCGATCTGGAGGTGTTGATTGATGGGCTGTATTTTCTCTTCGGTCAGTCCGGTATGTCAGATGTTTGTGAAGGTGCAGATGATGCCGGGGTTGTGCAGTTTTCCGCACAAAACACTGTCGGACAGGCTAGGGTGGAGACCCCCACGGATGGAGAGAAGCCTATGGCAGAGCCTGCGTTTCCGCCTTCTGGTAAGCCTTTTTCGTGGGACGACTGGACGCAACCGACCGCACCCTTTCTCTGGACTCTCGCGGACATCGCCCACGCACTCGGTACCGACCTTCCCACTGCAAGAAGATGGCACGACGAGGGGAACATCCCCGCACCCGCCTGG
>Ga0209344_10000528_pt1 | contig 65098 bp, 49 predicted proteins | sample Cruoilmetagenom6_FD_187293 | JGI IMG/M metagenome (GOLD analysis project Ga0209344, IMG submission 187293) | Oil polluted marine microbial communities from Coal Oil Point, Santa Barbara, California, USA - Santa Barbara Oil Seep Sample 6 (SPAdes)... | ecosystem: Environmental > Aquatic > Marine... | reverse complement strand
CGTTGCCAAGCTGAATAACCGCCCCAGAAAACGCTTGGGATATCGGACACCGGCACAAGTGTTCCTGGGAGAGTATTCAGGAGCGTTGGAAACCGCGGGTGCTGCGCTTAATGTTTGAATTCAGGCCGATCTGATACGGTCACGGTCTTACCGCGCTGCGAGCAGTTCTGGAGCGTGGCATCTGCTCACTACGATCTTATGGTGGTGTCCGTTGACCGCAGCCGCTATGGCTGGCTGGAGCGCGATGACCAGCGCTTGCGTACGCTGGAAGTGCCCGCACAATGTTTGGTTGCCGTACGCCAACAGTGGCAGGCCATGACCAACTATCTGCGGATGGAGCAGGCTAACGTAGAGCCAACGCCCGCACTTCAAAGGGTGCTCTTGCAGCAGGTGGAAGAGGGGATAGATTTATTACTCAATAACGACATAAGGTCGCTAAAACACGATGAGGAGTGTTACCGAACCCGGCGCTATATAGTGGATCGCTGCCATACCTTGACCAAGGCCCAAGCGGAGGATCCACCGTCGATCATGACGCTTTGCAACCAACTGAATATTTCCCGGCGCACCCTTCAATACAGTTTCCAGGCTGAAACGGGGCAGTCGCCGGTGCACTACCTGCGTGCCTTGCGGCTTAACGCCGTTCGCCGTTCCCTTTTGCAAGAACCATGGCTCGGGGTGGCGGATGCGGCGGCTCTTCAAGGGTTTTTCCACCATAGCTACTTTAGCCGTGAGTACTGCCGCTTGTTCAAAGAACTACCTTCCGATACCCGTAAGCGCGCCCATAGTCCCTAGTCCTTCGTCAGACCGTAACGCTGGTTTGTTCGACTAAAGCACTAACGGCTAATTCGCTGTTAATTAATAAATAAAAAGCCATGTCAGCGATAGTCAAGCCATTGGCGCAAAGCGTCAATTCTTGTGGTGTTGTGCTTCATAGGCTAACGCCTACCCCGGCACGTATCGACCCCGGGCAGGAGCAACAATATGCAAGAGCAGTACGACTACATCATTATTGGCGCGGGCTCGGCTGGCTGTGTGATTGCCCATCGGCTTATTGAGCAAACCCAAGGCCGCGTGGCGCTTATCGAAGCCGGTGGCCAGGACTCGAGTCCGCTGATTCGCATGCCAGCAGCGGTTGGCAAAGTCATTCCCACGCGAACCTGGCCTTACATGACCACGCCCCATGCCGCGACGCAGGATCGCTCTATGTCGATCGCGCAAGGCAAGCTGGTGGGCGGCAGTAGCTCTGTTAACGGTATGGTCTATATCCGTGGTCATCGTGAAGACTATGATGGCTGGGTGCGTGACGAAGGCTGTGAGGGCTGGGGGTTCAACGATTTGCTGCCTTACTTTGTGCGCAGTGAGGGTAACGAATCATTATCCAATCCGTTGCACGGTACCCAGGGGCCGCTCAAGGTGAGTGAAAATCGCTATCGCCACCCGCTGTCCCAGGCCTTCATCCGCGCCGGGCAGGAGGTCGGCCTGCCATACGTTAACGATTTTAATGACAACGGTCGCCAAGGCGTCGGCTATTATCAGACGACCACTTTCAACGGCGAGCGTTACAGCAGTTCCAAGGCCTATCTGAGCGGCCTGCGGCATCACCCGCGTCTGACCATTCTGACCGACACTGAAGTAGACCGCGTGATCATCGAAAGCGGTCGGGCCACGGGAGTGGTTACTCGCCAGCTCAAGAAGGGGGCCCTAACGTTACATGCACGCCAGCAGGTTATTCTGAGCGCCGGTGCGATTGGCAGCCCCAAGATCCTGATGCATTCGGGCATCGGCCCACGGACGCATTTGGAAGAGCTGGGGATTGAGTGTCTGAGAGATCTGCCCGTTGGCGACAACCTCCAGGATCATCTCCACATGTCGATCAACGCCACCTTGAAAACACCTAATTCGCTGTACGGTGAAGATGTCGGAATCAAGGCATTGCGCCACGGTGCCGAGTGGCTGCTTTATCGCCAAGGGCTTATGACCTCGAACGTGCTGGAAGGTGGGGCCTTTCTGGATACGGCCAACGAGGGGCGCCCCGATACCCAGATCCATTTCATGCCGGTACTCGATACTTGGGATGACCCTAACGGTATTGGTAAAGGTCGCACTCATGGCATCACGCTTAAGGTGGGCCATCTCCAACCGGCTTCCCGTGGTAATGTGCGTCTCAGCGGCCCCCATCATGACCGCAAGGTGATGATCAACGCCAACTTCCTCGAGGCGCCTGAAGACCTACAGCACCAGGTGCGCTCGCTGCGCGCCGGGCTCGCGTTTCTTGAAACGCCTGCGCTCTCTAGCATTATTGACGAGGTTTTCTCCCCTCCACAAGCGCGTCAGTTGCTAGAGGCGGGGGTGGCCGGGAGCCAGGAGGCGCTTGAAGGGTTTATCCGCCAATACTGCAAAACGACTTACCATCCGGTAGGCACCTGCCGAATGGGCCCTGATGCCGAGCGCTCAGTGGTGGATCTTGATCTGCGTGTCCATGGCATTGAGGGTCTTCGCGTTATCGACTGCTCCGTTTTCCCGCGTTTACCCCGGGGGAACACCAATGCCCCGACCATTGCGGTGGCTGAAAAAGCTGCGGATCTGTTGATTGCCGCTCAATAAACAACGCACCATCCGCAATAAAGAGCGCGCCACTAATAAGGGGCGCGCTCTTTATCTTGAATGGCGGGTGTAGCCTTTAATCGCTCATATCCGGCTCGAACAGGCCTGTATTCATTTTGAATTTGACCCAGAAAAAGGCAATGGCTGAAAGTCATGGCCCGTGAGCTCGCCATTAGGCTTTCTTGGGCAGAGATAGTGTCGCCAGCAAGCTGCCGTCATTAAGCGGTTAGAGGAATAGTCTGACATAAAAAAAACCAATTGAAAGAAGCGTTAGTGAAATGATTGCAAGTAGGCTCCAGTAATTCATCAGCCTGCCTGGACGCTTATGCTTTTCAACTGTTTTTCCATTGACAGTGAAATGATTTAGGGTGGCTAAAATGGGACTTGCGATAAATACGAGTGTCATCACAAAGTTCATGAATGTGATGAATTCACCCATCATGAAATTTATAACAAGCGATGCCAACGTTGCGATCGATAACAAGATAAAAAAGAATGGTAGGCTTTTGTCAATAGATCTTGTCTCATGATCGTCCCCTGAGGAGTTTGTTATTGCGAAATAAGAAGCTGTCAAAATCCTAGGGAAGCCATCCAATACAGCCATTAATGTGGTAAACATAACGGCTAACATAGATAAGGCGACTAGGTACCCTATCCACTTACCTAGCAATGAAGAATAAATAGAAATAACCTGGCTGGCGAATCCTACTGCTCCTCCTGAAAGATCAACATTTTGCCCATGCAGTAACCCCGATCCCATCAGTAAAAAACACACGGCCAAAACCGCAGTGCCAATATAGCCGGAATTGAAGTCGATTTTTTCTTCTAATACTGAGCGCTTTCGACCTTGTGTCTTATTTTTTGCTGCTGACCAGAGTGAGTTGTTGATTGAAAGCGTTATGTCGGATGGCATTAGCCCTGTCACTGCTATAATAGTGGCAAAAGTAGCAAGACTAAAAAAAAGTGGCGTATCGCTTGTGGAAAAGCTCCATTGAATGTTGGGTAGAACGAGTGCTGTCGCAGTTAAAGTCCCTAGGGAAAGGGTGATAATGAAAAATTTATTTAATTTTTCAATTACCTTGTATCCTCCAAAAAATGTCAGCAGAGAGCACGCTAATATTAGTGTGGTTCCGATGAAAGAGGCTTCAAGTGAGATTGAAAAAATGCTCCCAGCTATCCCTGCCGTGGTGATTGCCATAGCGGCAGTAATCATTGTCATAATGGGCGCTTGTAATAGGATAAAAAGACCTACAACTGGCTTTCCAAATGTCTTTTGGTAACCTTCAATGAGCGAATTGCCTGTTGTTCCTACATAAAAGGGGCCAAACCAGAAGGCGGGATATTTAAGGACAATAGCCAAGATAATAACGGGCAGAAGAGCTAGGCCATACTCGGCACCAGCTCGTGTGGATTGTACAATATGAGACGTGCCTACTGCAGCCCCTGCGAAGAGTAGACCGGGCCCTAGGGATTTGAGGCTCGAGCTCCAATCTCTCCCTCTACTTTTTGGCTCTTTTTCTGTATAGTCTTTATAAGTCATGGCTTTTACTCTTCCGGTGGTGAGTTGCATTCAATACATGCTGGGTATTTGGCGCTTACTTACAACCTCTACCAAACTGCTAAAGAACTGTCGGTTCTAGGCTCAGTCCCCCCATAAAGTACGCCCGTGTTGGGGTCTCGTAAGATAACCTGACCTCTTCCAAACGTGATTGAATCCGTACTCTTGATTATATGGTGCCCGCGCCTCGAAAGAGCTTGAGCCAGGTGGTCTGGAAAGTGAGGCTCTACTTCAATTGTTTTGCCTTTAACCCATTTCCATCGAGGAGTATCTAGCGCAGCTTGGGGGTTTAAACCATCTACAAACATACCTGCTAATAATTGAACATGGCCTTGGGGCTGCATAAAACCACCCATGACGCCAAATGGGCCGATAGCCTTTCCCGCTTTAGTTATAAATCCAGGTATAATAGTGTGATAAGTTCTCTTGCCAGGTTGTAGTGAGTTATAGTGATTGGAGTCTAGCGAAAATGACCACCCTCTGTTTTGCAGGCTGATGCCTGTCCCTGGTACCACCACTCCGGAACCGAAGTTTTTAAAATTACTTTGAATGAACGACACCATGTTGCCATCTTTATCTGCTGTGGCTAAGTAAACCGTGCCACCTGTGATGGGGTTACCATTGACTGGGTCAATTGCTTCCTGGCTAATCAACTCTTTTCTTTTTTCTAAGTAACTCGGTAAGAGTAAATCCTCTACGCTTACTCCCATTGCTGAGTGTTCAGTGACGAACTTTAAGCCGTCAGCATATGCAAGTTTTGTGGCTTCTATACGCTGATGCAAAGTCTCTACAGGATCACCTGAGACTTTCTCAGACAGGCTATCTAACATGGCTAGTGCTTGTAGAGCGATGATGCCACTACCATTGGGAGGGATCTCCCAAATGTCGTAACCACGAAAGCGGGTAGATATAGGGCTTACCCACTCAGGGGTCATTTTCATGAGGTCATCTTTTCTTAGGAACCCTCCACTGTTTTGACAAAACGTTTCTATCTCGTTTGCCAGTTCCCCTTGGTAAAAAGCCTTTGCCTCTGTCTCTGCGATCAAGGTGAGAGTGTTTGCATGATCTTCCGACTTCCAAACTTCACCGGGACATGGGGCTTTTCCATTGGGAGCAAAGGTTGCATACCAAGCGTCAAATATTGGGTCTTGGTAAACCTTGTACTCGTCATAGGCTTCTTCCCACAGTTGATGAACGGTGGGAGACACGGGAAAGCCGCGACGGGCTATTTCAATGGCAGGCGTTAACAACTCTTTAAACGGAAGGTTTCCAAACCGTTTTGATAGTCCAATCCAGGCGGCAGGAGCCCCCGGAACCGTAATGGGAACCATACCATGCAAGGGCATTTCCTTATGGCCCAGTGCTTTAACAGCATCAATTGAAATTGACGCTGGTGACTTGCCGCTAGCGTTTAAGCCATGCATTTCACCATCTATCCAAACGATGGCGAATGCATCTCCGCCGATACCATTTGATGTAGGTTCAACAACGGTAAGAGCTGCGGCTGTCGCGATAGCTGCATCAACGGCATTTCCGCCGTTTTTAAGGATTTCCAGCCCAACTTGAGCCGCTATGGGCTGAGACGTTGCAACCATCCCTTGATTGCTCATGCTTACCATGCGGCGTGACGAGTTAGGATAGTAAAGTGAATCCCCGAACATAAGGCCTCCTAATATGTTGATTTTTAAGTTTTAAATATATGAGAACGGGTTTTATCGTTTTATTTATAAAAATCGATTTTGTCCTTTTTCTCATTTGCCTATATTTGTTTCTTGTCTTAGCGTGCCAAAAACTTGATTCAGGTAGCCTGTAGTTGTAAAAAAGTAGATCTGAGTAACAGGAGAATACGGAACTTTCTACATTATTTTTCATGCATATTTAATGCGGTTTATGACTTGAGTCTTGGTATTGCCTTTACCTAAAAAAGCAATTGGTGACTCATTGGTAAGAAAGTAATGTTACGTCTTTACACACCTTGTATTTCGTGTAGTTGTTTGAAAATAAAGATGTTATAAAGTAATAGATGTGATTATCGACATACCATAAACCTTACCAGTGATCTGTACTTCAGCTTTAAGGTTGCGATTATTCTGGAAGTGCATCAAGCGGGGTTTCGGAACCTGAGCCGTTCGAGGCAAGCAGTGGGAGTTCCTGCTAATTGGGTTTGGAATGCGCAATTAAGGTGCACACAACATCTGCGGGAAGTTGTGGAGTCATTGTCCTGGAGTGAGCCATGCATCCTGAGCTCTGCATACGGCACTCTAGAGCAAAAATGCTGGCAAGTATCAACAAGAATCTACGGCTTAAATACTTTATATCTAAGATGAATGTGCGTTAAATATTCTTATTATATAAAGCTAATCCGTTAATATGGCGCGTAAGTTGCTTGACTAAAAAAACTTACAATAACCTTACGGTCAAGGAGAGTCATGATGAGCGTTGAGCAATTGCTTATCCAAGAACCTGCAACCAGTGGCGCGTTCTTCGAGTGCCAAACCCACGATATAATTGAGCATGCACAGACGCCCAGCGGGTGGACGCTCAATTATGAACAGGTGTCGGCCGGTAAGTTTTTAGGGCAAGTGTGTCAATTACAGCTACCTAATATTCAAATTATCGAAGATAAAACCAATCAGGCGATGATTAAAAGTGGAGAAGCCTTTAAAAACTCAATTTGTTTTAGTGTTTCAACTAATCAAAGCCCATCCGACCTGGTTTGTCTCGGCAATGTTTTTACATCCCCCGGGCTTCTTGTCTCCGATTCCCAGAATTTACCTGAATTAAGAACACCTGCGGGGTTGAGAGTGTTTAACTTAAGTGTGCAAAAGGATTTGCTAATTGAGTATATAGTTAAGCAAAATTTGGCATTTGAGCCAGGCTGTTCTCCCTATTTCTTCCCCTTCGATAATCCGCAAGGCCAGAAAGTGATAGCCCAGGCCACTGAGCGAATCTTCTTGTTAAGTAAGCAGGGAAAACTCGTAAAACCGGTACACAAGAAAAATGCTCAGGATTTACTGTTGTTGCACCTTCTGGATGCGTGTGAAACGGCTTGTTTGCCTCCCATTTCATCGACACGAAAAAAGCAGATGGTTGATCGCGCTCGAATTTACGCGATTGAGCATAGCGACATTCCCTTCTCCATTATGGACTTATGCAACCATGTAGGGGCCAGTCGAAGAAAGCTTCAATACTGTTTTCAGGATGTACTTGGCATTAGCCCAGTGTCGTTCCTGCGTATTCTCCGGCTCAATGCTGTTCATAAAGCGTTATGCACTGCGGGTGAAGAGAAGCAGATACAGGATATAGCCGCAGAGTGGGGGTTCTGGCATTTGGGCCACTTTACCTCGGATTACCGCAACCTATTTGGTGAACGCCCCTCGGATACGCGCAGCAGAACAAAAAGCAAGTTTGCCAATCTCGGATAACGCCCTTGTTGGGGTCGTCATAAGCTGAAATGGCTCATTCAGAGACATAGAGGCAATATCATGACTCCAAGAAAAACAATGCTAACCCGCATTTTATTGACACTAACCTTCGGCTATTCAGCGGCTTCCCTGGCAACCGAGAATGGCTCGCCGACGACCGCAATGGGATTGCTTGATTTTGGCGCAGGCTACCTACCACCCACAACCGACAATGGAACCCTGGGTTTTAGAACGGCGTATTACTCAACGGATGCCCAAAAGGATAACGATGGAAATGATACGGGTAATGATTTCTCGTTAGATGTCCTTTCGCTCTCGCTTGCCTATATCTATATGACGGATCAAAAAGTGCTAGGCGCTCGGTACGGCTTTGGGGCAGTCGCCCCTTTTTTCAAAATGGACGCCGATCTGCAGGTAGAGCGTGGCGGAATGACGCTGTTCAGTGACGAAGCAGATGTCTTTGAACTGGCGGATATCCAGATTTTACCAATGTTACTGCAGTGGACACCAAGCCCTAACCTGTCGATCTTTGCCCAACTCCAGATTCAGACGCCTACAGGAGACTACGACTCAGAGCGTCTCGTCTCTCCCGGATTAAATCGCTGGGCATTTACGCCTCAAGCGGCGTTTACCTATGTCAGCGAACAGGGGTATGAGGTCTCTTCTTCTTTCCAGCTTGACTTTAATACGCGTAATAAAGATACCGACTATCGGAGTGGTACTGAGTATCGCCATGAGTTCGCGGTTGGCAAGCGTGTTGGTCCGTGGACAGTCGGTGTCGGTGGCTATCACTACCAGCAAATTACCGATGATGATGCCCCAGGATTGGAAGGCGGTAATCGTGCTTCGGTCTTTGCTGCTGGACCTGCCATTGGCTTCTTTGACCCAGGGTCGTCGATTCCGCCGATCAAACTCCATGCTTATAAGGAGTTTGGTGCCCAGAACCGTACCGAGGGCTACAACATTGCTTTAACAACGTCATTCAGTTTCTGAGGGGGTTCTAATGAGCAATATACCTTTAACCCGGGAAGCGGGGCGGTCTCAAGGGGCGGTGTTGGTGCTGGGTAGCAGCCTGACCATCATGGGATCCGTCATGGTGGCGCCCATCATACCGAAACTGATCGCGGAGTTTGCGGCCAGCGAACCTCGCGTCGAGGTGCTTGCACCGCTGGCGATCACCGGCCCGGCATTAGCCATTGCCATATTCGCGCCTTTGGCGGGTTGGCTGGCGGACGGCTTTGGTCGAAAGCTTATTCTGATCTTTGCTACATTGCTTTATGCGCTGCTAGGCGCTGCACCCGCGCTTCTCAATGATCTTCAGTCGATCGTTATTGCCCGCTTTCTTTTTGGTATTAGCGAAGCCATGGTGATGACCTGTTGTACGGCGTTAATTGCCGACTATTGGCAGGGTGAGCGCAGGCTCCGTTATATCAACGCTCAGGTAATCTCTATTGCGCTTGTGGGGTCTGTGTTCTTTGTTATTGGTGGCGCTTTGGGTGAGCAATCCTGGCGTACGCCTTTCTACCTTTACCTGCTTCCTCTACTGCTCGTTATACCCATGATGAAGCTGCTATGGGAGCCTGTTTCGCGTTCGGAACAGGGGGTTGAGCCCGATAACAAACGCATTGATGTGGTTGCTTTGGTGGTCGGTTACCTGTTGATTTTTGGTGGCATGGTGTTGAGCTTTGTTGTGCCAGTGCAAACGCCGAGACTAATGGTTCAGCTTGGTATTATGTCAAGCACGCTGATTGGCATGGCGACAGGCGCCGGCTTGTTGGCATCGCTCATGGGCGCCCTGGTGTGGCCGCTTATCAGGAGAACCATCGGTATTAAATGCACCAACGCCTTGCTACTCGTGTTCATGTCCTCGGGGCTTATGCTCCTTATCAACGCCGGCTCACTTACAGGGATTCTTGTTGCGGTGGTCATACATGGTTTAGGCGCAGGGTTGTTAGTCCCCAATGCGATTACCCCGGTAATGAATGCGTTAAACAAGCGCCAAAATGGGCGGGGAATGGGCGGGTTCACCTCCTGCCTTTATTTAGGCCAGTTTGTGAGTCCTTTATGTGTGGCACTGCTGATTTCGCTGACCGGCACCCTGACGCATGCGATTGCCATGCTGGCAGTCATCGGTTTTGGGTTAGGGGCAGTTTGGTTAATTTACGCCTTGTTTGCCAAGCAGAGCGGCACTTCTCCTTTAACTACCACAGCTCATAAGTGATATTAAAATGACACGCGATATTCACACGATAATGGATAGCCAGGATGGCGTTGGCCTGGCTGATAAGGTGCGGCAAAAAGAAGTCAAGTCGACTGAACTGGTAGAGGCGGTCATCGAACGTTTGGAAGCCGTCAATCCTAAACTCAATGCATTAGCAGAGCCGCTATATGAGCAAGCGCTGAATGCTGCTAAAGGAGAGATCGATACGCAGCAGCCATTTTGCGGTGTGCCTACCTTTGTGAAAGATCTTTTTTCGCCTCTTAATGGCGCCAGGATGGCCAGCGGCTCCTTTGCTTTGGGAGAGGCGCGCGCGGAAATCGATTCTGAGGCCGTAGCGCGGCTGCGCCGGGCGGGCTGCATCTTTGTGGGCACTAGTACCTCGCCTGAATTCGGCACTTCTTACACGACTGAGTCCAGCCGGTTTGGGGCTACCCGTAACCCCTGGAATCTGGAGAGAAGCGTAGGGGGCTCGAGTGGCGGGGCCGCTGCTCTGGTGGCGTCAAGAGTGATGCCTTTTGCACACGGCAATGATGGCGGCGGCTCCCTCCGGGTGCCGGCATCTTGCAGCGGCATTTTTGGCCTTAAGCCCACGCGGGGCAGAATGCCATCAGGCCCGATGGTGGGCGAGGGCTGGGGAGGCATGGGAACGCCCCATGCGATGACAGTGTCTGTACGCGACAGCGCAGCGTTACTCGATGCTACCAGCGGTGCTGATCTAGGCGCACCCTATGCCGCTCCGGAACAACGAAGCTCATTTTTGAGCGCCGTAGGAAGATCGCCTGGTACGCTGCGTATCGCACTGGTGGAAAGCATGACGCCCTGGGAGTCGGGTGCCGAAGCTCGAGAAGCTGTCCAGCTTACTGCCAAGTTGTGCGAGTCACTGGGGCATCGTGTCGAATCGGTAACGCTGCCGGTGAACTTACCTGAGTTCATTCATAATACCTTCAGCATCATCGCGCCCAATACACAGAATTTTATAAATACCCTCGGTGAGATGCGTGGATCCCCTGTAATGGATAGCGAACTGGAGCCCCGTACCAGAGTGATGTTGAGGGAGAAGGGCCGGATCGACGCAACAACCTACGTCGCCGCCATTGAATACATGCATGCCCTAGGCCGTTCGCTGGCAGGTTTTATGGAGGACTACGACCTGATTCTAACCCCGACCCTGACGCGTAAGCCGCCGCTCATTGGGGAACTGGATGCCTTTGACGATACCCTGTGCCTTGAGGACATCATTAACCAATTCCATAGCTACTCACCCTTTACGGCTATTTTTAACGCGACCGGTCAGCCGGCCATGTCAGTACCGTTATATTGGACCAGTGACAGCCTGCCAATAGGCAGCCATTTTGCCGCTCGGTTTGGGGACGAGAGCACGCTGCTTTCATTAGCCGCTCAGTTGGAAAGCTCGCACCCTTGGGCAAATAAGCTGCCACCCGTCAATGCAATGGCGCGATAAAACACAGTGGTGAGATTGGCTGTAAGGCAGCCGTGGTCGTTACAAAGCAGGCGTTGATAACTTATCCCCACCCCTTGCCAGCTAGGCGGTGGGGATAAGTTGGTCAGGGAATGGCTGTTTCAGGGCGTATAAGAGTAACTACAGGTCGTATTGATGGCGGCCGCTTTTGCACATTTGGTTAGTCTAAAAGTGTTTATCCAACGCTAGGACTTTCCTGATGGCACATAATTCACAACACCCTGCCCAGTGTAATATTAAAAGTATTTTCAGTGTCGCTGTTGTTTTAGGCGCCTGTTTTGTTAGCGGGCAAGCCTATTCCCAGTCAGTGAATATGGACTTTTCCAACGAATATAACGCTAATTCGATACATGCCCAGGGCGATGCGTATTTTATCGATAGCGTACGCGAACTTACCAACGATGACGTAAACATCACGCTGCATACGGGCGGCGCGCTTGGCTTTAATTCCGGAGACCATTTTTACGCGGTGGCCGATGGCGCGATTGAAATGGCCGATACGCTGTCTGGCACCATGAGCGGTATTGATTCCATTTTCCTGCTTTCCTCACTCCCTTTTATCGTCGAAGACATTGAAGATGCGCGCCGCCTTTATGAAATCGCTAAACCCCATTACGAAGCCGTGTTCGAAGAGAATGATCAGATATTGCTCTATGCTTCGCCTTGGCCGCCCAGTGGCATCTGGTCACAAAATGCCATCAACGACCAAGCTGATTTAAGTAATCTGAAGATACGCACCTTTGATCGTAACGGAACCGAAACTTTCCGCAATGTGGGGGCCGCCCCTGTCAGCCTTTCCTGGGGGGATGTGGTTCCACAGTTGGCGACCGGGGGAATTACCGCTGTTCTCACCTCGGCCGAAGCCGGCGCCAATGGCAGTTTCTGGGAGCACCAGGATCACTTTGCCGCCATTCAATATGCTATTCCGCTCAACATGGTTCATATGAACAAGAGCGTGTTTGATGCATTAAGTGCCGAGCAGCAGGACGCCATTCTTGAAGCAGCCCGGCTGACCGACCTGCATAACTGGGAAACGGTCGAAACCCGCACCGCTGAAAACTACCAAACACTCAGTCAGCATGATGTCACTATCAATGATGCCGTTTCGCCCGCGCTTACCGATGCCCTTGCTCAGGCAGCCTCCAGCGTTGTGGAGAATTGGCTGGAATCTGCAGGTGATAGGGGCCAGGAGATCTTGGGCCAGTTCCGGGGTGAATGATGGGCTTATTTCGATTTGCCGAGCGCCTTTCGATGCTGCTGAACCGTGTCGGCGCATTGATTGCCGTGGTTCTGATCATCTATATGCTGGGCCATATCATGCTGGAGATACTTCTGCGGTCGCTGGGTAAGTCCACCTTTATCATGGATGAATACATCGGCTATGCCGTCGCCATCATGACGTTTTTAGGCCTGCCCTATGTCCTTGAAAGGGGAGGTCTGATTCGGGTCTCCCTGATCCTGGATCGCGTTCCCCAGAAATACCACTGGCCGCTGGAGCTATTCAGCAGCGTGATAACGGCAAGCTGCTTTATCTGGATCTCCCTATTCTGGTTGCAAAACGTACAGCGCAGCTATAGCCGGGGTGTTACCAGCGATACCCTTGCTGAAACCCCTATCTGGTTGCCGGAGGGCGCGGTTCTTATTGGCATGTGGTTAATCTCGCTAACCCTGGTCGTCCGCGCAATCAAGATCGTTTTACTACGCTCGCGTTATTTAGCAAACGCCCCATAACCACAAACTGACAAGGTAGCGATCATGGAGATTTTTTGGGTTGCCGTCGGCGTTGCTTCTCTACTGCTGTTTTTCCTGTCGATGGGAACTTGGATTTTTGCCTCGATGCTGGCAGTTTCCATAGGCTCGCTCTGGCTGCTTGGGGACTTTGACGCGGATCGAATCGGCCTGATTTTTTCCCGTATTCTGTATCGCGCCAGCAATAGCTGGGAGCTTTCAGCAATCCCGTTGTTTATTCTTATGGGGGAGTTGATCTTTCGCTCCAATCTCTCCGAGCGTTTGTTCAAGGGGCTGGTGCCCATTACTAGCCACCTCCCAGGCGGCATACTGCATACCAATGTTCTGGGGTGCACATTATTTGCAGCGGTTAGCGGCTCCAGCGCGGCAACTACTGCAACCATCGGTAAAATCACGACCCAAGAGCTGAAAGCGCGAGGTTATAACCGCAACCTGTCGATCGGCTCGCTTGCTGGCGCAGGCAGCTTGGGTTTACTCATTCCTCCATCGATCGTCATGATTGTGTACGGTGTCCAGGCTGAAGTATCGATAAGCCAACTGTTCATGGCTGGCGTCGTTCCAGGCCTGCTGATCGCCGCCCTTTATAGTGGATACATTATTCTGTGTGCGTGGAAGAACCCCTCGCTTGCCCCAAAGCAGGAAATTCCCGGACAAACGCTGTTACAGTCACTGTTACTGCTATTGCCCATTTTGGTGCTGATTTTCATCGTTATTGGCTCGATTTACAGCGGTATTGCTACCCCCTCAGAGGCTGCTGCCGTGGGCGTGACCGCTACCCTGGTTCTGCTGGCTATTGAGCGGCAAATCAATATTTCCTTGCTCATCGAGGCTTTTCGGGGAACCCTGATGACGACCATTATGGTATGCAGCCTGCTGGTGACAGCCATGCTGTTATCAACGGCGATGGGGTATCTGCACTTGCCGCGAGAGCTGGCTAGCTGGATTGCTGCACAGAACCTGAGCCCAATGTTATTACTGCTGGCATTGGCCGTGTTTTATATTTTATTGGGCCTGTTTCTGGATGGTATTTCCATCACCGTCATGAGCCTGCCGATCACGCTGCCGATTGTCCTGCTCGCAGGATTCGATCCAATTTGGTTCGGTATTTTCCTGATTATCATGATCGAACTGGGCCAAATCACGCCACCGGTTGGTTTTAATCTATTTGTGTTACAGAGTCTGACAGGCGAAAGCATCAGCCGGGTTGCGTGGGCCTCGTTGCCCTTCTTCCTGCTAATGTGTTTTGCTGCGCTTATCATAAGTATTTGGCCTCAAGTGGCGCTTTGGCTACCTCATTTTATGGCAGGCTGAATAAAGGAGCCGGTTGCTCGGAGCGCACCGGCATTTGCAGGCGCGATGACAGTCGTTTAGCCGATTGTCTGCCGCTCATTATGTACGGAGACTGCCTACTGAGACGCTTCGCAGGCTAACGACGCCATTACCAAGGCGCTCTGTTCCCACACCGCCTACAAGGCGTATCTTTCCTCCCCTCTCAATGGTTTCGGAAGCGACCTCCAGTGTTGCATTTGCGACTGATCGCCAGATTCGCGTGATAGTGTTGTCGCTTTCCGTCCTGTTCATGCCAATATACGACCAAAGAGCAATGCCACCCCTGCACAAGTGAGTATTCACTGCTGTGATAGGAAACTAAAAGACGCCAGCGACACCTATATACTAATAAGAAAAAAATCGATGATGTAAAGGTGACGGAGGGTAAAACCATGACATCAAATCAAGCAAAAGACCCGACAGCAAATACCAATCGTGCGGGCGAACCGCAAACCCTTGGCTTTCTACTGTTAGATAATTTCACACTGATTTCTCTGGCATCGGCAATAGACCCTTTGCGGATGGCTAATCAACTGGCTGGGCGCGAGCTGTATCGCTGGTACACCCTGACCCAAGACGGGCTGCCCGTGCGCGCCAGTGATGGGCTGCAGGTGACGCCGGATGCCTCTATGCATACCCCTCTATCGCTTGAGTGGGTGGTTGTTTGTGGCGGGGTTGGCCCTCATCACAGTGTCAATCGCGAGCATGTGCGCTGGCTTCAGTCGCAGTCGCGTCAGTTAAAACGCTTAGGCTCGGTATGTACGGGCAGTTGGGCGCTAGGTCAGGCGGGATTGCTGGATCACTATCAAACCAGTGTGCACTGGGAGTGTTTGGCATCCATGCAGGAGGCGTTCCCCAACGTCATTCTGACGCCGCACCTTTTCTCTATTGATCGTGATCGATTTACCGCTTCTGGCGGCACTGCGCCGCTCGATATGATGCTCAACCTGATTGCTCACGACCATGGGCGCGAGCTTTCGGCAGGCATCTCCGAGATGTTTATCTATGAACGCGTGCGTAACGAGCAGGATCAGCAGCGGGTACCTCTGAAGCACGTGTTGGGCACCACTCAGCCTAAGTTGTTAGAGATTGTGGCGTTGATGGAATCCAACCTGGAAGAGCCCATCGAGCTCGATGAACTGGCAAGCTATGTGAATGTTTCACGGCGCCAGTTGGAGCGGTTGTTCCAGCGTTATTTGCTTTGCTCACCGTCTCGCTATTACCTCAAGCTGCGTTTGGTGCGCGCGCGGCAATTGCTCAAGCAAACGCCCTTGTCGATTATCGAGATTGCCTCTGTTTGCGGTTTTGTGTCCACGCCCCATTTTTCCAAGTGTTATCGTGAATACTTTGGTGTACCGCCGAGAAATGAGCGCTTGGGGGTGCATGACCGGCAAGGAAGTAACCTTGCTAAGTCGCCATCGTTAATTCAGCGATGGGGGGGTGAGCCTTACAAAAGCGAACCTCTTTCGAGTGCCCAGCAGGCGCTTGCCCATGCCCAGGGTGAGCCTACCTTTGCCAGCGTGCCGCTACTGCGCTGATAGGTACTTCGTCGCCACTATTTCAAACCTGTTGCCCACCTCCGGGCAGCAGGTTTTTTAGTAGCTGCTATCACTAAAGTACTCCTCCTCCTCTACAAAGGTTAGCGGGTGCGTGGGTAGTGGTCGTGTTCTCGACACCATGACGCTTTTGGAATTTCCGCCGTCGTTTCCAAGAGCAGCTAAACCCAACGTCAGCGCTATGCTCGCTACATTAACCAATGTTGGAGCTTAGCTATGACCCCCTCTGAACTGCACAATGACGCTATCGTCATTGATGGCCTGATCATCGCCAAATGGAATCGTGAGTTGCTTGAGGACATGCGTCGCGGCGGTCTTACCGCTGCCAACTGCACAGTCTCAGTGTGGGAAGGTTTTCAGGCCACGGTCGATAATATCGTCAAGTCCAACCAGTTGATGGCGGAGTGTAGTGACCTGGTGCGCCCTGTTCGCACCACCGCTGACATCACTCGCGCCAAAGAAGAGGGCAAAACCGGCATCATCTTCGGCTTTCAGAATGCCCATGCCTTTGAAGACCAAATTGGCTACGTTGAGATCTTCAAACAGCTGGGCGTGGGTATCGTACAGATGTGCTACAACACCCAGAATCTGGTGGGGACCGGCTGCTACGAGCGTGACGGCGGCCTGTCTGGCTTCGGCCGCGAAATCGTTGCCGAGATGAACCGGGTTGGCATCATGTGCGACCTTTCTCACGTCGGTGCCAAGACCTCTGAAGAGGTCATTCTTGAGTCCAAAAAGCCAGTTTGCTACTCCCACTGCCTGCCCTCCGGCCTCAAAGAGCATCCGCGCAACAAATCCGATCAAGAGCTGAAGTTCATAGCCGACCACGGCGGTTTTGTTGGTGTCACCATGTTTGCGCCGTTCCTCAAAAAGGGCATCGACTCAACCATCGAAGACTACTGCGAGGCGATCGAGTACGTCATGAATATCGTCGGTGAGGACGCTATCGGCATCGGTACCGATTTCACCCAAGGGCATGGTCAAGAGTTTTTCGAGTGGCTGACCCACGACAAGGGCTACGCCCGTCGTCTCACTGACTTTGGCAAGATCATCAATCCCAAAGGAATCCGCACCATTGGGGAGTTCCCCAATCTCACCGAGGCACTCCTCAAGCGCGGCTTAAGTGAGACCCAGGTGCGCAAGATCATGGGAGAAAACTGGGTGCGCGTACTCAAGGATGTGTGGGGCGCCTGAGGATACCGCCATAGCAAGGGACGGGCGCCAGAGGTAAAGCCGCATAGTGCCCTGACACGCGGCTTTACCGGCGATAGGCCTACGAGGGGGCGCTGTTAATCCCTCCCTGGACGCTACTTTTGCCATCCATGGCAAAAGACCCCCTCTACGGCCTATCCCCGGTGCCGCTTCCCTTGCAGAACGGCTGCTTAGCTACTTCATAACAATCAGCAAGATTTGAGGAATACAACCGTGACCAAACTGGCCCCCGCACTGCCCATCGAAGTGGATAGCGAAACAGGTGTCTGGACGACCGATGCTCTGCCTATGCTCTATGTGCCACGGCACTTCTTTATCAATAACCACGTAGCCGTAGAAGAGGCGCTAGGTGCTGAGAAATATGCCGAAATTCTTTATCACGCAGGCTACAAGAGCGCCTGGCACTGGTGTGAGAAAGAGGCCGAGCTACACGACATTAGCGGAGAGGCGGTATTTGAGCACTACATGACCCGCCTCTCCCAGCGCGGTTGGGGGCTATTCATTACTGAACAGATTGATCTCGACTCGGGCACTGCTCAAGTACGACTTGAGCACAGCGCTTTTGTTTACCAGCTTGGCAAAACCGGGAACAAGGAAGAGTACATGTTCACCGGTTGGTTCGCCGGTGCCATGGATCAAATCCTCGCCGCCCGTGGAAGTTCACTGCGTACCGTTGCCGAGCAGACGCAGAGTGCAGCCGAACCTGGCTGTGATGTAGGCATCTTCGCCGTCCAGCCGCTGACCGACGCTGCCCGCTAACTGGGGTACGAGGAGAGACAAACATGGCATTCGACGCAATTTTCGAGCCGATCGAGATCGGTAAGCTGACTATCCGCAACCGTGTGGTCAGCACCGCTCACGCCGAGGTGCATGCCACAGACGGCGGTATGACCACTGAGCGCTACGTCAGGTACTACGAGGAGAAGGCCAAAGGTGGTTGTGGCCTGTGTATTTGTGGTGGCTCATCGGTGGTCTCCATCGATAGCCCTCAGGGCTGGTGGAGCTCGGTAAACCTGTCTACTGATCGCATTATTCCGCACTTCCAGAATTTGGCCGATGCCGTGCATAAGCATGGCGGCAAGATCATGATCCAGATTACCCATATGGGGCGCCGCTCCCGCTGGGACGGTTTCGACTGGTCGACCCTGGTATCACCCTCCGGTATCCGTGAGCCGGTGCACCGCTCGACCTGTAAGACCATTGAGGAAGAAGAGATCTGGCGTATTGTCGGCGACTTTGCCCAGGCCGCTCGCCGGGCAAAGGAAGGGGGCCTCGACGGTGTTGAGCTCTCTGCCGTGCACCAGCATTTGATCGATCAGTTCTGGAGCCCACGGGTCAACAAACGTGAGGACGAGTGGGGCGGTAGCTTCGAGAACCGTATGCGCTTCGGTATGGAAGTGCTTAAAGCCGTACGTGCTGAAGTGGGCGACGACTTCTGCGTCGGTATGCGCATTTGCGGCGACGAGTTCCACCCGGACGGTCTTTCTCACGACGATATGAAGCAGATCGCCGCCTACTACGATGCCACCGGTATGGTGGACTTCTTCGGCGTTATCGGTTCTGGCTGCGACACTCACAACACCCTGGCCAACGTTATCCCTAATATGTCCTACCCGCCGGAGCCTTTCCTACACCTGGCGGCGGGGATCAAGGAAGTGGTGAACGTCCCGGTGATCCACGCCCAGAACATTAAAGACCCCAATCAGGCCCAGCGTATCCTCGAAGGGGGCTACGTAGACCTGGTGGGCATGACCCGGGCACATATTGCCGACCCTCACCTGATCGCCAAGATCAAGATGGGCCAGATTGATCAGATCAAGCAGTGCGTGGGCGCTAACTACTGCATCGACCGCCAGTACCAGGGGCTTGACGTACTGTGCATTCAAAACGCCGCGACATCCCGTGAATACATGGGCCTGCCCCACATCATTGAGAAAACCGAGGGCGCCAAACGCAAAGTCGTCGTAGTAGGCGGTGGCCCCGGCGGTATGGAGGCAGCTAGGGTAGCCGCTGAACGCGGTCACGATGTCACTCTGTTTGAGGCCGCTGACGCCTTGGGCGGGCAGATCACGATTGCCGCCCAGGCCCCACAGCGTGACCAGATCGCCGGTATCACCCGCTGGTTCCAGCTGGAGCTGGCGCGGCTAAAAGTCGACCTGCGTCTGGGCACCCGCGCCGATGAGGCGACGCTGCTCGATCTGCGCCCGGATATCGTGGTGCTTGCCACCGGTGGCCAGCCCTTCCTTAGCCAGCACCCAGAGTGGGGCTACTCGGAGAATGCCGAGGAGAGCCTGGTGGTCAGCACCTGGGATATTCTCTCAGGCAAAGTGGCGCCAGGTAAGAACGTGCTGATTTATGACGCCATTTGCGAATTCTCCGGCGTCTCGGCGGCGGATTTTCTCGCCGACAAGGGCGCCAAGGTGGAGATCGTCACCGACGATATCAAGCCCGGCGCGGCGGTGGGCGGTACCACCTTCCCCACCTACTACCGCAGCCTCTACGAGAAGGAGGTGATCATGTCCTCCGACCTGATGCTGCATAAGGTTTACCGCGAGGGCGATGGCCTGGTGGCGGTGCTCGAAAATGAGTACACCGGGGCTTTGGAAGAGCGCGTGGTTGATCAGGTAGTGGTCGAGAACGGCGTGCGCCCTGATGAAGCGCTCTACTACGCCCTCAAAGAGCAGTCCCGCAACAGAGGGCAGGTGGATCTGGAAGCACTCTATGCAATCCAGCCGCAGCCTTGTCTGAGCGAGTCAGGAGATGGTTTCTTGCTGTTCCGACTAGGCGACTGCACGGCACCGCGTAATACCCATGCGGCCATCTACGATGCCTTGCGAATCTGCAAGGACTTTTGACCTGAGCGAGAGCCGGGGCGCCGGGGGCAGGCCGTAGCGAGGGTCTTTTGCCAGGGCCGTAAAACAGTTCCATACGTTTACGGCATTTCCGCCATCCATGGCGGTCAGATGGCAAAAGTAGCGCCCAAGGATGGGTTTACAGCGCCCTCGCGTAGGTCTGCCGCCGGAGCAGCGCCGCCGCCAAAGCCAACAAAGATGAGGTGAGCACCATGCTCGAAACGCTCTTGCCGATACTGATTTTTACTGCCCTGGCCCTGGCAGTAATCGGCGCTGTACGCCGTATACGCCTGTGGCGTCAGGGGCGCCCATCGCGGGTGAACCTGTTCAAGGGATTGGTGGCCCTGCCACGCCGTTATTTGGTGGATCTGCACCATGTAGTGGGGCGTGACAAAATGATCTCCAACATCCACGTGGCCACCGCGGGTGGCTTCGTGGCCGCCGCCGTGCTGATGATCCTGGTGCACGGTCTGGGGATCGCCAACCCATTGCTAGGCGGATTACTGCTACTGGCGAGCGCCTCCATGTTCGTTGGTAGCCTCTTCGTGGCGCGGCGGCGGCTTAACCCTCCAGCTCGGCTCTCCAAGGGCCCCTGGATGCGCCTGCCCAAGAGTCTGATGGCGTTCTCGATAGGCGTCTTCCTGATTACGCTGCCCACGGTAGGTCTGCTGCCCGAAGGTTTGCTGGAAGGGGGCAGTAGTTGGCTGCTGGCGCTGGTATTAGCGGGCGTCGTGGCCTGGGGCCTGGGGGAAATGTTTTTTGGCATGACCTGGGGCGGGCCCATGAAGCACGCCTTCGCTGGCGCCTTGCATCTCGCTTTCCATCGCCGCGCCGAGCGCTTCTCCACGAAAAAAGGCGGCGCTGGCCGCTCAACGGGTCTCAAGGCGCTCAACCTTGAGGATGAAGCGGCGCCTCTAGGCGTGGAAAAGCCCGCCGACTTTACCTGGAACCAGCTGTTGGGCTTCGACGCCTGCGTGCAGTGCGGTCGCTGCGAAGCGGTGTGCCCGGCATTTGCCGCCGGTCAGCCGCTTAACCCCAAGAAGCTGATCCAGGACATGGTGGTGGGTATGGCCGGGGGCAGCGATGCCGCCTATGCCGGTTCCCCTTACCCTGGCAAGCCGGTAGGTGAGCACGCAGGCTCTCCTCATGGGCCCATCGTGGCGCTGGAAGGAAAAGCGTTGGTCGACGCCGATACGCTCTGGTCGTGTACGACCTGCCGCGCCTGCGTGGAAGAGTGTCCGATGATGATCGAACACGTGGATGCGATTGTCGATATGCGCCGCCACCTGACCCTGGAGCGCGGCAAAACGCCCAATAAAGGTGCCGAGGTGCTCGACAATTTGATCGCCACTGACAATCCCGGCGGTTTCGATCCTGGCTCGCGACTCAACTGGGCGGCGGATCTTAACCTACCGCTCATGTCAGATATTAAGCAGGTCGATGTGCTGCTGTGGCTAGGGGATGGCGCCTTTGATATGCGCAACCAGCGCACCTTGCGCGCACTGGTCAAAGTGCTGCGCGCCGCTGAAGTAGATTTCGCGGTGTTGGGTACCGAAGAGCGCGATAGCGGCGACGTGGCCCGGCGTCTGGGCGATGAGGCGACGTTCCAATCCCTGGCGAAGCGCAATATTGACACCCTGGCCAAGTATCGCTTCCTGCAGATTGTTACCTGCGATCCCCACAGCTTTCATGTGCTGGGCAATGAGTATGGAGAGCTAGGCGGACATTACGAGGTACGTCACCATAGTACCTTTATCGCCGAACTATTTGATGCTGGTCGGTTGACCTTTGCCCCTTGGAAAGGCGGCAGCGTTACCTATCACGACCCGTGTTACCTGGGGCGCTATAACGGTGAATTTGATGCCCCCCGTAACGTGCTTAAGGCGCTGGGCATCGAGGTCAAGGAGATGGAACGCTCCGGCTTCCGCTCGCGCTGCTGCGGCGGTGGCGGCGGGGCACCGATCACCGATATTCCCGGTGAACGGCGGATTCCTGATATGCGCATGAACGATGTCAAGGAGAGTGGTGCTGAGCTGGTGGCGGTGGGCTGCCCGCAGTGTACCGCCATGCTGGAAGGCGTGGTGGATGCCAGCGCCGAAGTGCGCGATATCGCCGAACTGGTGGCCGATGCGCTGGTTGAGCGTTCCGCTGACGATGTATCCGGCGCATCCCGCCGCACCACTGCATCGACGACTGCTGAAGAGGTGATCGTATGAGTGAGATTATTCGCCGCGACCCACGTCGTGAGTGGATCGCCCGAAACCGTCTGCACCCCGACAACGCCGCGGTGCTGGCCGCCCTGGGTGTAAACAGGGCCGGTGGAGCGGTCAGCGAATGGATGGGCCCCAGCGGCGTGGTGCGCAAGGATCCTCGTGCCATCGGCTTTATCGGCCCCAATGGCGTCAAACGGATTGATCGTAGTGGCCTCCAGCAAGGGGGGCAGGCCACCGCGACCACCACGGCGGCCCGCGATAGCCGCCGCACGGTGACCATTGATCAGCCCGCCTTCCTGGTTGCCGTGGTGCCCGACCTGACCGGCGGGCGTCTCTCCGGGCATGACAAGGATCTGCTGGGCCTGGCCCGGCGTGTGGCGGATGCCGACGCCGAACAGCCCGGTGCCGTGGTGGCGATCCTGTTTGGTGAGCATAAGGAAGAAGCGCTGGGCGAAGCCGGGATCGATCGCGTCGTGCATCTTGATGATGAGTTTTACGCAGGATTTGCGCCTGAAGCGCGTCTGGCGGCTTTAAGCGCCGTCGAACGGGAGATGACGCCGCGCTTCTGGCTATTGCCAGACTCACCCCTGGGCGGAGCCGATCTGGGGCGGCGGCTTGCATTACGCCTGGGTGAACGTGCTGCCACGGGGGTGTGGCAGGTGGAAGCGGATAATGAGGCCTCTTTGGGTTGGCGCTGTACGGCCCGTGGCGGCGCTGGGAGCCTGGATATCCAGCGCCCTCTGCCGCGGGTTGCCCTGGCGCTGGCCGAGTGCGCCGAACCGGTGGATGAGACCCGGCATGCGGCCGAGCACCTGACTCTGACAGCGTCAATTCCCACCACTTTATCGCGCATCGAAGATCTGGGGCAGGTGGCGGTGGATCCCGCCGGTGTGGCGCTGGCCGAGGCTGAGTTCATCCTCTCCGGTGGCAACGGCGTCAAGCAGTGGGACGCCTTCCACCATGCTGCGAAAGTCCTCGGCGCTACCGAAGGGGCCTCGCGTGTCGCGGTAGACGACGGCTTTATGGCTCGCGATCGTCAGGTGGGCGCTACCGGCACCTGGGTAACCGCCCGAGTTTATATGGCGGTGGGTATTTCAGGCGCTATCCAGCACCTGCAGGGCATTCAGCGCTGTGACAAGGTGGTAGCAATCAATCTTGATCCGGGGTGCGACATCATCAAGCGCGCTGACCTGGCGGTGATTGGCGACAGCACGCAAATTCTGGCCGCGCTAGTGGCCATGGTGGAACAGCAGCGGGGAGGGCAGCGCGATGCAGCCTGATCTACAGCAGAAGCAACAACAACAGGGAATCGACGTGGCGGTGCTGGTCTCCATCGGCCGTCACCCTACCACCGGCCGGGCGAGGCGCGCAGAGCAGGATGCCCGGGGCCTGGAGCTTGCGCTGGCCATAGAGGCCGAGCTGCCGGGCACCCGGATCAGCATGCTCCACGCGGGTTCCCAGGACGATAGCAGCGAAGCGGCTCTGCGCGGCTACCTGGGCATGGGGCTCGAGTCCATGACCCTGCTCGAGCAGCCTGAGGGCAGCGATGCCATTCTGGCCCTGGTGGAACATTTAGCCGCTACCTCGCCTCAGCTCGTGATCACCGGCGCCCGGGCAGAGCGCGGTGAAGGCTCTGGGCTTTTGCCCTATGCGTTGGCAGAACACCTTGGCTGGCCATTGGTTAATAGTTTGGCGTCGGTAGAAAAGGTGGAAAATGGCGTGGTAACCCTGCTTCAGGCCTTGCCAAGGGGCCAGCGTCGCCGTCTCAAGGTACGCCTGCCCGCCATCATTAGCGTGGATGAAGCAGCGCCGGTGGCGCGCCAGAGCGCCTTCGGCCCGGCGCGCCGGGCCACCTTTGCGATCACGACCACTACCTCCGAAGCCGACAGCGAGCTGGCCCAGTGGCATCTGGCCCCTGCACGTAAACGGCCTAAGCGTCTGAAAATCGTTAAAGCTGCGTCAGCCAGGGATCGCTTCAAGGCGGCAGCTTCCAAGTCGGAGGGCAAAGGCGGGCAGGTGCTCACCGACGTTACCCCCGAACAGGGCGCCGAGGCGATCTACAAGCTGCTCAAGGAAGAGGATGTGCTGCGCTGAACCAGCCTGTGCATCACGCCGCTAACCATCACTCAAGCCCACCTTTTTCAGGTGGGTTTTTCTATTGACCGGTAAAGCCGCAGGCGCTGTCTTTCCAGACGCAAGCCTATCCAGGCATGCACTACCAGCACCAGGATAACCACACCACCACCGAGTAGTGTCGAGGTCGTGGGTGTCTCCGCTAACAACCACCACACCCACAGCGTGCCCAATGCGGTTTCGACCAAATAAAACAGCGCCACCTCAGTAGACGGCAGGTAGCGGGTGGCGCTGTTGATCAGCACCGTGGCTAAGGGCATCTGCACCAGCCCCATCAGCGCCAGTACGCCATAACGCTGGGCATCCAGCTCCAGCGGCGAGGCCATGGGCAGGGCAACCGCCGCCGAGAGCAACCCACCACCGGCAATCACCGTCATAGGATCAATCGCTGGATAGCGGCGCAGCAGGGTCAGGTTGCCGCCGATAGCTGCCGCGGCCGCCAAGGCATAAAGATTACCTACCAGCATCCCCATGGCCCCCTCGCCCATAAACACCAAACCCATGCCCAGCATGCAGACAGCAATGGCCACCAGGGTTCGCAGCGCGACTTTTTCGCCCAGGAAAAACCGTGAAAACAGCGCGGCAAACAGCGGCGCTGTACTTAGGATTACCACCACATTGGCCACGTTGGCGTTCATGACCGCCAGCACAAACAGGCTGGATATCAGGCCCAGCAGCAGCGCCGATGCCAGTGAGGAGAACGGGTTGCTGCTCAGTGTCGCCAGCCGTTTGCCCGCCCAGCATAAAAGCCCCAGCACGCAGAACATCAATAAACCGCGCCAGAACACGATGGTCCAACCGTCGGCGCGCGCAAGACGTATTAGCAAACCGTCAAAGCTGAGAAAAACGACGCCCAGCACCACCATGAGCAGACCGCGCTGGTAAGGGCTTGACTGCATTGTCTTACTCCCGGTTGACACAAAAGAAAACCGCCCGCCGAATAGGCGGGCGGTTTAGAGTTGATTAGCTAGCGATTTTGGGCACCGCGTTGATCTGCTGCCACTCCTTGTGAAGCCCTTTGTAGAGGCTGAAACACATCAGCAAGAGAACCAACGTAAAGGGCAGTCCCGTAGCCACTGCGCCCGCCTGCAGTGCGCTAAGTGCGGTGCTTCCGCCGCCATACAGCAGCACGCCGGCAATCACGCCTTCAAGTGTTGCCCAGAATACCCGCTGGCTCTTGGGAGCATCGGTCTTGCCACCGGCGGTGATGTTGTCGATGACCAGCGAGCCGGAGTCGGACGAGGTAATAAAGAACACCAACACCAGAATAATCGCCAGCGTCGAGGTGATACTGGTCAGGGGCAACTGCTCCAGCATATGGAACATGGCAAGCGAAACGTCGCCAATGCCGTTAGCCAGTTCACCCACACCGTTGGCAGCCTGATAAAGCGCCGTGCCGCCAAAGGCGCTCATCCACACCAGTGTGACCAGCGTGGGTACCAGCAGTACGGCGATGAGAAACTCACGAACCGTGCGCCCCCGCGATACACGAGCGATAAACATGCCGACAAACGGTGACCAGGAGATCCACCACGCCCAATAGAAGACGGTCCAGCCGTGGTACCAGGTGTCATCATCGCGGCCAATCCAGTTCGACAGCGGCAGCAGGTGGCTTGCGTAGTCCAGTGCGGTGGTGCCAATCCCCGTCAGAATCATCAGGGTAGGCCCTGCCACCACCACAAACAGCAGCAACGCCGCTGCGATGACCATGTTGATATTCGAGAACAGCTTAACGCCACCGTCGATACCCCGCCATACCGAGATCAGCGCAATGACAGTGACCACCACGATAATTGCCAACTGGGTACCGATGGTATTAGGGACATCGAACAGGTAGGCGAGGCCGCCAGCTGCCTGGGTAGCGCCAAAGCCAAGTGAGGTAGCCAAGCCAAAAATGGTGGCCAGCACGGCAAGAATATCGATGATATGGCCCGCCCAGCCACGCGTTCGCTCGCCTAGGATGGGGTAGAAAGCGGAGCGAAGCGTCAGCGGCAAGCCCTTGTTATAGGAAAAGAAGGCCAGCGAGAGGGCCACCACGCCATAAATGGCCCAGGGGTGCAGTCCCCAGTGGAACATGGTTGCCCCCATGGCGGCGCTGGCGCCCTCCGACGTCCCAGCCGGTGTATTCAAGGGCGTTCCATACCAGTCGGTGTAGTAGGCTACGGGCTCAGCAACGCTCCAGAACATCAGGCCGATACCCATGCCCGCTGCAAACAGCATGGCGAACCAGGAGGTGCGCGAGTATTCAGGTTTTGCATCCTTACCGCCTAGCCGAATCCGCCCGAGTGGCAAGCAGATCAGTACAAGGCAAAACACCACAAAAATATTGCCAGCGATCATAAACAGCCAGTCGAAGTGTTCGATCGACCAGTTTTTGGCAAGCCCTAAGTGGGTATTAGCAGCATCTGGATAGACCAGCGCGTAGATAATAAACAGTAGGATGGCGAGAGCGGAAAGCGGAAAGACGGGGTTATGAAAGTCCAACCCCAATATCTGAGTATTGTCCTGTCCGGGCGACAGAACCGGGTCGTCGTTGTTATTCATCAGGTTTCCTTGGTGGCTCTTGTTAGACGTCGGGTATGCATCACCATTGCCGACGCTATGAATTGTTGGGCCTGTTTCAAAAGAGGAATGTCGTGAAAGCGACCTCTATCTATTCGTCTTGGCTAGGATGTCTTGAATAGATACGTGAGTGCCTTATTCGGGTAAGTCCTTAAGCGCGGAGGGGATAGGGTGGGATAGCGCAATCAACCATCATGAACAGAACAATAAGCCACAGGAGCCAGCCATGAATGCAGCCAACCGCGGAGTGGTCTACAAGGGGCCGGGAGAGGTCGCCGTTGAGTCCATTGCCTATCCTGAACTCGCCCTCGGCAATCGCAAATGCGATCACGGCGTGATTCTCAAGGTAGTTACCACTAACATCTGTGGCAGCGACCAGCATATGGTACGCGGCCGCACTACTGCACCATCGGGCCTGGTGCTTGGTCACGAAATCACCGGCCTGGTCGTCGAGTGCGGTCGCGACGTCGAGTTTATTCAACCCGGCGACCTGGTTTCTGTGCCGTTCAACATTGCCTGCGGTCGCTGCCGCAACTGTAAAGAAGGCCGCACCGGTATCTGCCTCAACGTCAATCCCGCCCGTCCTGGCGCCGCCTACGGCTACGTGGATATGGGCGGCTGGGTAGGCGGCCAGACCGAATATGTCATGGTTCCCTATGCCGACTTTAACCTGCTGAAGTTCCCGGATGCCGATCAGGCCATGGAGAAGATCAAAGATCTGACCCTGCTCTCCGATATCTTCCCCACGGGGTTCCACGGCTGCGTGACTGCCGGTGTTGGCCCCGGCAGCACTGTCTATATTGCCGGTGCTGGCCCCGTAGGTCTGGCGGCTGCGGTTTCCGCTCAGCTGCTGGGGGCGGCCTGTGTGATCGTCGGCGATATGGTCGAAGAGCGTCTGGCCCAGGCGCGCAGCTTTGGTTGTGAGACCATCGACCTGACCCAGGACGGCGATATGGCCGACAAGATCGAGGTGATCCTCGGCGAGCGTGAGGTCGATGCCTTTGTCGACTGCGTCGGCTTCGAAGCTCACGCCTGTGGCTGCAATCACGGTAAGGAAGCGCCTGCCACGGTGCTCAACTCGGCGATGTCGTTGACCCGCGCGGGCGGCCAGATTGGCATTCCGGGCCTCTATGTGACCGAAGACCCGGGTGCGGAGGACGAGGCCGCCAAGCAGGGTGCTCTGAGCATGCGCTTTGGTCTTGGTTGGGCCAAGTCTCACAGCTTCCATACTGGACAGTGTCCGGTGATGAAGTACCATCGTCCGTTGATGCAGGCAATCCTGTTTGGCAAGGTCAATATTGCCGATGCGGTGAATGTCCAGATGATTACTCTGGATCAGGCACCCCAGGGCTATGCCGACTTCGATGGCGGCGCTGCTAAGAAATTCGTCATTGACCCCCATGGCAGCGTGGCTTAATAGCTTATTTAAGAAGTACTGCGCAAGTAAGTACTGAGCAACAAGGCCTGAGTAACAAGCCCTGACCCCTGGCTTAGGGCAGGTTAGTGCGACCCTAGACGGCGCCCCGCGGGGTGCCGTTTTTGTTCATCCGGTATAAAACCGATCAAGATAATAATGAGTACCCCATGACCGTCCAGACCGTGACCCCCAAGCGCCGCTTTCGCGGCAAGCCCCGCGGCCGTGATCTCGATCCCAGTCTTCTTGAGGGGTTGCGTGAACTGCTGGGCGACGAACGACAGAACGCCACGCTGCGCCGCCGCGACCTACTCATTGAACATTTACACAACATTCAGGACACCCGGGGCCATCTACTGCTGGCGGATTTGCGAGCCCTGGCGGCTTACATGAACTTGCCCATGGCGACCGTCTACGAAACGGCCACTTTCTATGCCCACTTTGACGTCGTCCACGACGATCAGCTGCCGCCGCCGGCAGTGACCATTCGCGTTTGCGACTCCCTCACCTGCCAGTTGGCCGGTGCTGAGGCGCTTAAGGCACAGCTTGAAGCGAACGTGGATATCGAGCAGGTACGGGTGTTGAGGGCGCCCTGCATGGGGCGCTGCGACACGGCGCCGGTAGTCGAAGTAGGCCACCATCATGTGCCGTTCGCCACCCAGGCGCAGATCGCGTCGGTGATCGAAAAGGGCCACTTTCACCCGGATCCCGTCGACTGGCAGCGATTGGATGACTATCGCCGCGAGGGCGGTATGGCGTTGCTCCAGGCCTGTCGCGACGGCAGCGTTACAGTAGAAGCGTTGATGGAAGCGATGCAGCAGGCCAATCTGCGCGGCTTGGGGGGCGCGGGTTTCCCTACCTTCAAAAAATGGTATTTCGTGCGCCAGGAGGCCGGCCCCCGCTACTGCGCTATCAACGCCGACGAAGGCGAGCCCGGTACCTTCAAGGACCGCTATTACCTGGAGCGCTCACCGCACCAGTTTCTTGAAGGGGCCTTGGTCAGTGCCTGGGCGGTAGACGCCGAGGCGCTGTATATCTACCTACGCGATGAGTACCCAGCGTTACATAGCGTGGTGCGCGAGGCGATTGGCGAGCTTGAAGCCGCGGGCCTGGTGACGCCGGGTTACATCGTGCTGCGCCGCGGCGCGGGGGCTTATATCTGCGGCGAAGAGTCGGCGATGATCGAGTCCCTGGAAGGCAAGCCGGGCAAGCCCCGCCATCGTCCTCCGTTTGTGGCTCAGAAGGGGCTCTTTGACCGCCCAACGCTGGTCAATAATGTCGAGACGGTCTACTGGATTCCGATGATCTGGCAGCGCGGCGCTGAGGCTTTCTCCAGTCAGGGGCGCCACGGCCGCGTAGGGCTGCGCAGTTTCTCGGTGTCGGGCCGGGTTAAGCGCCCAGGCGTGTATTTAGCGCCTGCGGGGATTACGCTCAGCGAATTGGTTGACGAGTATTGTGGCGGCATGGCTGACGGCCACCGACTAGCGGCGTATCTGCCCGGCGGTGCCTCGGGTGGCATTCTGCCGGCGGCCAAGGCCAATATCCCCCTCGACTTTGACACCCTTCAGGAGCACGGCTGTTTTATCGGTTCCGCTGCGGTAATCGTACTCTCCGATCAGGACGATCTGCGCGGGGTCGCGACCAATCTCCTGGCGTTCTTCGCTGACGAGTCCTGTGGTCAATGCACACCCTGCCGGGTGGGCACGGAAAAAATGCTCTCCCTGCTTGAGCGCAACGAATGGGATGCTGGGCTGATGACGCAGCTTTCCCAGGTAATGATCGATGCCTCCATTTGCGGGCTCGGCCAGGCGGCGCCTAACCCGGTGCTGGGGCTGCTCAAGGATTTTCGCGGCGAACTTGCCGCCCAGAACGTCATCGTCAAGGGATAAAGGAGGCCAGCATGAGCGAACAGAACGCAAACAACCGCTTTACCCTGACGCTGGACGGCGTTGAAATCAGCGCTTACCCCGGTGAAAGCCTCTGGCAGGTAGCCAAGCGCGCCGGCGAGACCATTCCCCACCTGTGTTTCAAGGATGCCAGCGGCTACCGCGCCGACGGCAACTGCCGCGCCTGTATGGTGGAAATCGAGGGCGAGCGGGCGTTAGCCGCCAGCTGTCTGCGCGAAGCGGCCCCCGGTATGGTGGTCAAGAGCGCCAACTCCGAACGCGCGCACACCGCTCGCAAGATGGTCATGGAAATGCTGGTGGTCGATCAGCCCGAGCGGGAAGCGAGCCCCGACAGCTCAAGCCATTTCTGGGCCATGGCTGACCAGCTCGCCATTGATGCCACGGCGGTGCGCCGCAAGCTGCCCAGGCGCGAAGAGCGTGAGGCGCCCACCGTGCACCATGTGGCGTCCCGGGCGGATAGCATGGCGCAGGACAGCAGCCACTCGGCCATGCGCGTCAATCTTGACGCCTGCATCGAGTGCAACCTGTGTGTGCGCGCCTGTCGCGAAGTACAGGTTAACGACGTGATTGGCTTGGCTCACCGGGGGGCGGCGTCCAAGATCGTGTTTGATTTCGACGACCCTATGGGGGATAGCACCTGCGTGGCCTGTGGCGAGTGCGTTCAGGCCTGCCCCACCGGCGCCCTGATGCCCGCTACCCTGGTCGATCAGGCGGGCCACGGCGATTCTGCCGTCGCCGACCGTAAGGTCGACTCGGTATGCCCCTACTGCGGGGTTGGCTGTCAGCTCACCTACCATATCAAGGACGATGAGATCCTTTATGTGGAGGGCCGCGACGGCCCCTCTAACGAGAACCGGCTATGCGTTAAAGGCCGCTTCGGCTATGACTATCCGCGCCATCCATCCCGGCTTGTTACTCCGCTGATTCGTCGCGAGGGTGTCGCAAAAGGAATCGACCCGGACTTCGACCCAGCCAAGCCCTTGACGCATTTCCGCGAGGCGAGCTGGGACGAAGCCCTGGAGGCTGCCGCCAGCGGGCTTGTGAACCTTAAAGCGGCCCATGGCCCTGATGCCCTGGCGGGGTTCGGCAGCGCCAAGTGTTCCAACGAAGAGGCGTGGCTGTTCCAGAAGCTGGTGCGTACCGGCTTTGGCTCCAACCATGTGGATCACTGTACCCGCTTATGCCACGCAAGCTCCGTGGCGGCACTCATGGAGTGTATTGGTTCAGGCTCGGTAACCGCCTCCTTTATGCAGGCCAGCCAGGCCGACGTGGTGATTCTTACCGGCTGTAATCCCGCGGTAAACCATCCGGTGGCGGCCACCTTCTTTAAACAGGCCGCCAAACGCGGTACCAAGATAGTGATTCTCGACCCCCGTGGTCAGTCGCTGGATGCCTATGCCCACCTGAGCGTGCGCTTTTCACCCGGCGCCGATGTGGCGCTGTTTAATGCCATTCTCAATGTGATCATCAGCGAAGAGCTTTATGACACGGCCTATATCGCCGAGCATACCGAAGGCTTTGAGGCATTGAAGACGCATACTGTGGACATGACCCCCGAAGCGATGAGCGGCCTGTGCGGCGTTGAGCCCGAGACCATTCGCGAAGTGGCCAGGCTATATGCCAACGCCGAGCGGGCAATGATTTTCTGGGGCATGGGCATTTCCCAGCACACCCACGGTACCGATAACGCCCGCTGCCTGATCTCGCTGGCCTTGGCCTGCGGCCAGACCGGTCGCCCTGGCACCGGCCTGCACCCTTTGCGGGGGCAGAACAACGTTCAAGGGGCTTCTGATGCCGGCCTGATTCCCATGGTCATGCCCGACTACCAGCCGGTCAATGATGATCAGGTTCGTGCGGCGTTCGAAGAGCTGTGGAATACCAAACTGGATCCCACGCCGGGTCTCACCGTGGTGGAAATCATGGATGCCATCACCGCGGGCACCATTCGCGGCATGTATATCCAGGGCGAAAACCCGGCGATGTCCGACCCGGATCTGGCCCATGCCCGGGCCGCCCTGGCCAAGCTGGAACATCTGGTGGTGCAGGATCTGTTTGTCACGGAGACTGCCCAGTTTGCCGATGTCATCCTGCCTGCATCCGCCTGGCCTGAGAAAAACGGCACCGTCACCAACACCAATCGGCAAGTGCAGATGGGACGTGCGGCGTTGCCGCTACCGGGCCAGGCCAAGCCGGACTGGTGGATTATCCAGGAAATCGCCAAACGCTTTGGCCTGGACTGGAATTACCAGCATCCACGGGACGTCTTCGCCGAGATGAAACAAGGCATGGCCTCTCTCGACCATATTTCCTGGGAGCGTTTGGAGCGCGAGCAGTCGGTGACCTATCCCTGCCCAGCGGAGGACGCACCTGGGCACGACGTGGTCTTCAGCGAGGCCTTCCCAACCGTCAGTGGTCGTGCGAAGTTCGCGCCTACGCGCCCGCTGCCACCGGATGAGCCGGTAGATAACGACTATCCTACGGTGCTGACCACCGGTCGCCAGCTGGAGCACTGGCACACGGGTTCCATGACCCGCCGTGCCAAAGTGCTCGATGACCTGGAGCCGGAAGCCGTGGCGAGCCTGGCGCCCGCTGAGTTTATCCGACTGGGTATCGCCCCGGGCGATGATCTGACCATTGCCACCCGGCGAGGATCCATCACCCTCAAGGCGAGAACCGACCCGGGAATGCCCGAAGGCATGGTTTTCGTGCCCTTCTGTTACGGCGAAGCGGCGGCGAATCTACTCACCAATCCGGCGCTGGATCCGTTCGGGAAAATTCCCGAGTTCAAGTACGCCGCCTGCCGACTGAGCCGCTCGGACGTGGCCTGATCGATCACGACTCCCCACCCCTGCCCATGGAGGAAGATTCCATGGGCATTTTTATTTCCAGGCATGGTCAAACCGCTTCCCTAGTTGACGTTGCTGCGCTTGTGACAGGTTGATATTCAACGCTAATTGTCCCCTCAAAAATTGTAATGCGATGTAATCTCGCCTTATGGTCGTTACCAAGCATTAGTAAAAAAATATAAATCAACAGAGTTCCAAAGGGTGCGTGGGGCAGGTATGTGGAGTCGCGCACTGACCTTGGCGCAACGGAACTTTTAACGGGGAATGTGCATGAACGAGACCTTTGCAGACGCTGGGGAGGCGAGTGCGGCAACCACGGAAGAGCCGTCGAGTTTTGCCCGCTTCGTCAATGTCCAGAAGAGCTATGACGGTGTCGAACTGGTCGTCAAGGACTTCAATCTTGATATCCGAAAGGGTGAATTCGTCACCCTGCTGGGGCCTTCGGGCTCCGGAAAGACCACCTGCCTGATGATGATGGCAGGCTTCGAAACCCCTACCCACGGCGAGATTCTGCTCAAAGACGAGCCGATCAGTGGCTTGCCGCCGCACAAGCGCGGCATTGGCATGGTCTTTCAAAACTATGCGCTGTTCCCGCACATGACGGTGGCCGAGAACCTTGCTTTCCCGCTCGAGGTGCGCCACCTCAGCAAGGCGGAGATCAAGGAAAAAGTCGCCAATGCACTGGCCATGGTGCGCCTTGAAGAGTTTGGTGACCGCCGCCCTGCGCAGCTCTCCGGCGGCCAGCAGCAGCGCGTGGCATTGGCCAGGGCGTTGGTGTTCGAGCCTGAGCTGGTGTTGATGGATGAGCCGCTGGGCGCGCTGGACAAGAATCTTCGCGAAGAGATGCAGTACGAGATCAAGCGCATTCACGCCCGCCTCGGGGTGACCATGATCTACGTCACCCACGACCAGACCGAGGCACTGACCATGTCCGACCGCATAGCGGTCTTCAACGACGGCATTGTGCAGCAGTTGGCCTCACCGGATGAACTCTACGAACGACCGGAAAATGCCTTCGTGGCGTATTTCATCGGTGAGAACAATCGGCTGGTTGGCGAGGTCATCGAGCGCATCGGCGATAATTGCAAGGTGCGACTCGACAGCGGCGACACCGTGATTGCTAAACCGGTGGCGGTGAGCGGCGTGGGCTCGCGGACGACGCTATCGCTGCGTCCCGAGCGGGTCAGCATTATGCGCAACGACGCCGAAGAGCAGTTCGATAACCAGTTCACCGCCACGGTGCAAGAGGTCATCTACCTTGGCGACCACCTGCGCACGCGCCTTTCGGTGTGCGGCAATGATGAATTTATTCTCAAGACGCCCAATGCCCAAGGGTTTGGCGTTATGCGTCCTGGCCAGCACATTCAGGTTGGCTGGTCGAGTTCCGATTGCCGCGCGCTGGATGAATGAGCAGGACGGCAGTCAAGTACGCCGTTTATCGGCACCTCATGGTGTCGGCGGCGATGGCAACAATAAACGGAGAATTATTATGAAAACCAGCATCAACAATCGCATTTTCAAGACAGGTGTCGCTGCCCTGGGGGTCTCGGCACTGGCCGTGGCGGTCAGCGCCCATGCCCAGCAGACGCTAAACATTGTGTCCTGGGGCGGTGCTTACAGCATGAGCCAGCACGAGGCCTACGATAAGCCGTGGATGGAGAAGACCGGCGACGAGATCGTCAATATCGACCGCAGCGGTAATGCCCTGGCCGGACTGCGCGCGCAATCCCAGGCCGGCAACGTGACCTGGGATCTGGTCGACATGCTTCCCGCCGATGCCATGATCGCCTGTGCCGAAGGCCTTATCGAGCCGCTCGACCATGATGAACTGCTGGCCGACGCGCCGGATGGCACGCCGCCCAGCGAGGACTTCGTCGACGGTGCCTTGGGTGACTGCTTCGTGGCCTCTATCGTCTATTCCAATATCGTCGCCTTCAACAGCGAGATGTTCCCCGAGGACGATCAGCCCAGCACCATCGAGGATGTCTTCGACCTGGAAAACTATCCCGGCAAGCGGGCCCTGCTGCGCAAGCCGATCAACAACATGGAATGGGCCTTGATCGCCGATGGCGTCGATCGTGATGAGGTCTACGCCATGCTTGAGACCGAAGAAGGCGTGCAGCGTGCCTTCGCCAAGCTGGATACCATCAAGGATGAAGTCATCTGGTGGGAAGAGGGTGCCCAACCGCCTCAGCTGCTAGCCGATCAGGAAGTCGCCTTTGCCTCTGCCTATAATGGCCGTATCTTCAATGCCATGGTCACCGAAGACCAGCCCTTTGAGATCATTTGGGATGCGCAGGTGTTCGAGCTGGATGGCTGGGTTGTGCCCACCGGCAAGCTCGACAAGGTGAAGGATTACCTGCATTTCGCCACCGATACCCAGCGCCTTGCTGATCAGGCCCAGTACATCTCCTATGGCCCGGCGCGCAAGTCTTCCTCTGAGCTGGTGTCCACCCATGCCGAAACCGGTATTGAGATGACGCCGCACATGCCGACCTACGGGCCGAACTTCGCAACGGCACTGCAGAAAGACGACCTGTTCTGGGCCGACTACAACGATGAGCTGACCCAGCGCTTCAACGCCTGGCTGTCCCAGTAAGGCGCTGCCGCCGCCCGGTGACCATCGGGCGGCGGCCTGCCGATAGCCGACCGTTGCTGGTCGCTTCTTTCGCCTGACGGAGATACCTACGTGTCCGAACCGCCTGCCGCTCCTCTGACAACGGCCGATGGTGTGCCGCTCAAGGTCAGTCTGCGTCGTACCGTGCGACGCTCGAAAATCAAGGCGCTGTTGCTGGTGGCACCGCTACTGGTATTCCTGTTTATCGCCTTTCTGATGCCCTTGTTCGAAATGCTTTGGCGCAGTGTCGATAACCCGGAAGTGTCTACCCATTTATCCCGCACCGTTTCCGCGCTGGAAGGCTGGAACGGTGAGTCGTTACCCGATGAAGCCGTCTTTGCCGCCTTGGCCGAGGATCTCCGCGAAGGCCAGCAGGAACGCAATCTGGGGCTTCTGTCCAGCCGACTGAACTACGAAAAGTCGGGCATGCGTTCGACCATCAGCCGCACGGCGCGCCGCGTCGGCACACTGGAGCCGCCCTATCGTGAGTCGCTCATTGAGGTCAACGATACCTGGGGAGAGCTCGATACCTGGAAGCTGATCCAGCGCGAGGCGTCTCCTTACACGGTGTCGTATTATCTGGCGGCGATGGATCGCCAGTTGAGCCCGGACGGCGAGATCGTCAAGGTGCCGGAATATATGCAGATTCACGCCACGCTGTTTTGGCGAACGCTGTGGATGAGCGCCGTCATCACGGGGCTGACGCTGGTGCTCGGTTTTCCGGTGGCCTTTCTGCTGGCGAATCTGCCGATGCGTCACTCCAATCTGCTGATGATCCTGGTGCTGCTGCCGTTCTGGACCTCGCTGCTGGTGCGCACCACCACCTGGATCGCCATCCTGCAGTCCCAGGGCGTGCTCAATGACGTCATGGTGGCCCTCGGTGTGATCGCCGATGAGGCTCGCTGGCAGATGATCCACAACAAGATGGGCACGATCATCGCCATGACGCATATCCTGCTGCCTTTTATGATTCTGCCACTCTACTCGGTGATGAAGACCATTCCACCCAGCTACATGCGGGCCGCACGCTCGTTGGGCGGAAAGCCGTTTCTGAGCTTCCGCCGGGTCTATTTCCCGCTGACGATTCCGGGTATTGCCGCCGGTGGCATTCTGGTGTTCATCCTGTCAATCGGTTACTACATTACGCCGGCGCTGGTGGGCGGGCAATCGGGGCGCTTCATCACTAATTACATCGCCTACCATATGCAGACATCGCTCAACTGGGGACTGGCGGCCGCGATTGCCTCCATCCTGCTGTTCGTGGTGATTATCTGTTATCTGGTGTTCAATCGTCTGATCGGCGTCGACAAGGTCAAGCTGGGGTAAATCATGGCCATTCCTTCCTACGCCACCCGTGGCGAGCGCATCTGGCACTATGTCTTTCTGGTTATCTGCGGCCTGGTCTTCCTGTTCCTGATCGGGCCGCTACTGGTGATCATACCGCTGTCCTTCAATGCGGAGCCCTACTTCACCTTCAGCAAGGAAATGCTGACCTTCGACCCGGCCGGTTATTCGTTGCGCTGGTATCAGGATTTCTTTACCTCGAGCGAGTGGCTCAATGCCATCAAGAACAGCTTCATCATCGGCATCGCGTCGACGTTTCTGGCCACGGTGCTGGGGACGGTGGCGGCGCTGGGATTGTCGAGTCGGCATATGCCGGCGCGTGGCGCGATCATGGCGCTGTTGATTTCGCCGATGATCGTGCCGTTGATCATTTCCGCAGCGGCGATGTTCTTCTTCTTTTCCAAGGTCAATCTCGCCCAGACCTACGTGGGCGTGATCCTGGCGCATACGGCGCTCGGCATTCCCTTCGTGGTCATCACCGTGACGGCCACGCTATCGAGCTTCGACACCACGCTGATCCGAGCCCCGCATAGCCTCGGCGCCAATCCCACGCGGACTTTCTTCAAGGTGGTGCTGCCACTGGTCACACCGGGAGTGGTGTCGGGGGCGTTGTTTGCCTTCATTACGTCCTTCGACGAGGTGGTGGTGGTGCTGTTCATTGCGGGGCCCGAACAGCGCACCATGCCGATCCAGATGTGGTCGGGCATTCGCGAGCAGATCAGCCCGACGATCCTTGCCGTGGCCACCCTGCTGGTACTGCTGTCGATGCTGCTGCTCACCACCCTTGAGCTGTTACGCCGTCGCGGCGAGCGACTTCGGGGAGTCACTCCCGGGTAAGCCCAGACAGCGTTGATACCGTGTTGGTTTGATGAGAAAACTAAATGTCTTTAACCAACCTGAGCGCGTCGTAGATGGCCGCGTGGGTGTTCCGAGACTCGACGGCATCGCCGATCCGGAAGAGCTGGAAGCGGCCATCCGGGTTGCTAGTCACGCTCTGGGGGGCGCCCACGATCAGGTCATCGTAATTCACCTCGCCGCGGTTGCTGGAGTGCGGTTTTAGCTCGAAATAGATATCGGCCATCGGTGTGATGCCGTAGTTGACGACCACTTGGTCGATACGCCGCTCATGATCCATATCCTGCCGGTCATGAACCACATAATCGCTGGTGATTCCGGCGAGCAGTTGGCTACCGTCGCGCTGCACGGACTTCAGCCGGTAAGTCGGCGTGAAGGTGACGTTGGAGCGCTGCAGGGAGCGCATGTAGGGCACTAGGTTCATGGCCATAATCTCTGCGGAGAAGGTGCGATCCGGCGTCATAATCTCGAGCTCGGCCCCCGCGGCGGCAATGATCTCTGCCGCCTGCAGGGCTGCATGGTCGCCTGCATCGTCGAACAGCAATACCCGTTTGCCCGGTGGTACGTGCCCGGAAAGAATATCCCAGGTATTGACGACTAAGTCGCTGCCGACCGTGGGTTGATCTTCCATGGGGTAGCCACCGGTGGCCACGATCACCACATCCGGTTTTTCGGCGAGCACGTCCTCGGCCTCGGCCCAGACGTTGTAGCGGATCTCGACGCCGAGTGCCTCACAGCGCGCCAGGCGCCAATCGATGATGCCCAGCATCTCGCGACGTCGCTCACTCTGCGCCGTAAGACGTACCTGCCCTCCAGCATCGCTGGCGGCTTCGAATACCACCACCGAATGGCCACGCTCACCGGCAACACGAGCGGCTTCCAACCCCGCTGGCCCTGCGCCGATAATGATGACTCGCCGTTGCTGTGCCGCCTTGGGAATGGTGTGGGGCATGGTGGTTTCGCGCCCGGTGGCGGCGTTATGGATGCAGTAGGCGGCACCGCCTTGATAGATGCGATCAAGGCAGTAGTTGGCGCCAACGCAGGGACGGATCTCTTCCTCCCGTCCTTCGGCGATCTTGCGCACAATGTGCGGGTCGGCCATGTGGGCACGGGTCATGCCGATCATGTCGACCTTGCCTGAGGCGATGGCATAACGGGCAGTGGCGACATCCTGGATTTTGGCGCCATGGAAGGTGGGGAAGTCGATCTCGCGGCGTATTTCTCCGGCAAAATCCAGGTGTGGGGCGCTGGGCATCCCTTGGATGGGAATCACGTCGGTGAGCCCTGCGTCGGTGTCGATGTGGCCGCGAACCACGTTGAGGAAATCGACCAGGCCGCTACCCTTCAAGCGCCGTGATATCTCCATCCCATCGCCGGAGGTCAGCCCGCCCGGCAGCATCTCGTCGCCGGTGTAGCGCACGCCGACGATGAACGCCTCGCCGACCCGCTGGCGAATGGCGCGCAGCACTTCGAAGGTGAAGCGCAGCCGGTTGTCGAGATCGCCACCGTAGGGTGCCTCTAGGGTGTTGGTCAGCGGCGACCAGAACTGATCCATCAGGTGGCCATAGGCCTGTAACTCGATGCCATCGAGACCGGCGGCGTGCATTCGCTCGGCGGTATCGGCGTAGTCGCGGATCAGGCGCTCGATATCCCAATCCTCGACCTGCTTGGGAAAAGCGCGGTGGGACGCCTCACGACGATGCGAAGGCGACACCGCTGGCAGCCAGTCGCCCTTGTCCCAACGGGTGCGCCGGCCCAGGTGGGTGAGCTGGATCATCACTGCGGTGCCGTGCTCGTGACAGGCGTCGGTCAGCTCACGCATCCAGGGCACTACTTCATCCTTATAGGCGAGGATGTTGTTGAACACAGGAGGGCTGTCCTTGGCCACCGCCGCGGATCCGGCAGTCATGGTCAGGCCAAGGCCTGCCTTGGCGCGCTCGACGTGGTAGGCACGGTAGAGTGCCTTGGGCATCCCATTCTCAGGATAAGCAGGCTCATGGGCTGTCATCATCAGCCTGTTTTTCAGGGTGAGATGTTTGAGCTGGAAGGGCTGCAGCAGCGGATCGTTAACCATGGGTAACGCTCTATTTTATTGTGTATTTAATAAATCTAGGCGCTACTGTTCATTGTTGTCAATTAAATGTTCAGTGATGTACATTACGAGGCGAGCATGTTTAACCGCTGGTACGGCTGGGAGGTAGGTGGTGTTAGCCGATCAGGCTTGCTGTGGGCTAGTAAGTGCCGGTAGGAGAATAATATCCATGGCGGGCATGGAAGCGTTGCAATTCTCTGGAACCAGGCGGCTGGCCGGTGAAGATTTCGACATAGGCGGGGATGCGCTGCATGCGCACTTCGAGCGGTTCCTGGGTCTTCATCGAGATATAGCCGATCTGGGTTAGGTAGATGGTGCGACCACGAACGTTGGCCGCCAGCGGATCATAGCCGTAACGCTGGAACATTCGCGCCAGTGCTTCGATACGGGTGGCATCAGCCGCATCGATTTCACTCACGACTGACGCTGACTGGAGCGCCCAGCTGCGCATGGCGAACTCTAGGGGGGAGTCGAACAGTTTAGGATCCAGCCAGCAGTCGAAGACATTGAGCATCGCCTCGACGATATTCTCGGCATAGGCTTCGGTCTGATGCACTAGCCCTTGGGTATTCTTTTCACGCCAGCGTGCAATCAGTGCCTCCAGTAGGGCCTCGCGATCCTTGAAGAACCAGTAGAAGCTGGTTCGAGAGAGCTTTAGTCGCTTGGCCAGCGAAAGAATGCGCACGCTATCGACGCCCGATTCCAGTAGCAGCTCAAACGCCGCATCAAGCCAGACGTCTTGAGAACCCTTGGCAGCGGGAATATCGGTGGATGGCATTGAGCAGGTCTCTAAGAATAGTCTAGGTATAGTGTGGCAAAGTGTACACAGGTGTCTCTTATGTGTACACTTTGCCAGCTACTATGTTTAAGTCCTAGTGACGGTAAGCGTCGCTGCCTTGATCTTTCAAGTTTTAACCTTGCGCTAACTGTAGCGAAGGGGTGTCTTGTCCTAAATTCTCAAGCATCCGGGCGGCGTACCAATCGATAAAGTCGATAACACCGAACTCATAGGTTTCAGAGTAAGGGCCGGGCTGGTAAGCCTTGGAGTTAATGCCACGCTGGTTCTCTTCGGCGAGTTGGCGATCCTGGTCGTTGGTCGCATCCCACACCCGGCGTAGTTGGTCGGGATCGTAGTCAACGCCCTCTACGGCATCTTTATGAACCAGCCACTTGGTGGTCACCACGGTTTGCTGCGGGCCAAGCGGTAGAACGCGAAATACCACCGCGTGATCGCCCATGAAGTGATTCCATGAATTGGGCAGATGCAGGATGCGCAGAGAGCCCATGTCGGGGCTTGTTAATCGACCCATTAGCTTCTTGCAGCCGGGTTTACCGTCCATTGTCATGGAGACAATGCCATCCAGCAGCGGCGTGCGGGTCAGGCGGTTGCGTTTGCCAAAGCGCTTCAACTGATAGGGAACTTTTTCCTCATCCCAATCTGCTTGTTTGCATGCCACCAGTTCCTTGTAGGCGGGCGTTGCACGCGGATCCTCAGTGTCATCAAACTCTTGCAATGAATTCAGCAGCTCAGGGTGCGCGCCGTTGCAGTGATAGCACTCGCGGTTGTTTTCGATCACGAGCTTCCAGTTGGCTTGCTCGACGATACTGGATTCGACGGCGACCTTAACGTTGTCCATCTGGTACGGCTCAAGGTAATGCTCAAGCGTTTGCAGAAAATCATCAATCGCGGGCGGTTCATCGCTCAGGTTGATAAAGATGAAGCCGCCGGCGGTGCGCACGTTGACCGGCTTGAGGCCAAACTGGTTGAGGTCGAAGTCAGTGCCCATGTCGCTGCCGGCAAACAGCAAGCGACCATCAAGTTCGTAGGTCCACTGGTGATACGGACAGACGAGTTTTGCAACTTTACCCTTATCCTTTACACAAAGACGCGAACCGCGGTGGCGGCAAACATTGTGAAATGCATGAATAACGCCTTCATTGCCGCGCACAATGACGATGGGATTGTTGCCAATATCCAATGTCATGAAGTTACCCTTGGTAGGGATCTCGCATGTCATGCCGGCAAACAGCCACTCCTTTTCGAAGACCTCTTGCATATCAAGAGCGAACAGACGGGCATCGTTATAAAACGGCTGCGGAAGCGAAAAGGTGCGCCCCCGTGTTTGCAACATCTGGGCCGTTGACTCACGAGCTGCTGCAAGTGGGTCGTCCATCATAGTGAAAGTACTTTTTTCCATACCAGTATCCTCGTAAACCACCGCTTCCCCCTCAAGGGCTGCGATACGGCCGTTAGTCAAGATTTCTTATCTTGTTGTTCTGTTGCGTAACCTGGCGTTTTATTCAAATGTGGTCTGACGTCAGGGAGAGATTGTGTTGCAGGCTAGCCCCTGCCAGTTATCTACCCGCGACATTAGGTGGCGTAGTGGCGACTCAAAAAGAGGTTTCTAAACGATAAAGAGTGGCACGAGGTAAGTGCGAGTCGCTGTCAGGTAAGTCGGCTAAGAGGCGCGTCCTCAAAATGCAGCTCAAAGGTGCTGGCCGTACAGCAAATACGGCTCGGTGATGAATAGTGATGAAGGCTGGTCAGGCAGAGGCGATAATGACAACTAATTTCTTCAATCCGGTCACGACCCAAACCTGGACCAACGGCCGCCATCAGGTACGTTGCGTTAAGGTAATCCAGGAAACCCAGGATGTACGCACGTTCTGTTTTATGGCTGAGCAACCTGTGCTGTTCTTCTTCAAGCCCGGTCAGTTCGTGACCCTCGAGCTTGAGATCGATAATCAGCCGATCATGCGCTCCTATACGATTTCCAGCTCGCCCTCCATTCCTTACAGCTTTTCCATCACCGTTAAACAAGTACCGGGCGGTAAAGTCTCTAATTGGCTGCACGCAAATTTAAAAGTAGGTGATGAGCTGGTAGTGCACGGGCCGGTAGGCAATTTCAACTCTATCGATTTCCCTGCCGAAAAAGTGCTTTTTCTCTCTGGCGGTGTGGGCATTACCCCCTTGATGTCCATGACACGCTGGCTTTTTGATACCAACGCCGCTGTTGACGTTGAGTTCATCCATAGCGCTCGAGCCCCCCGTGATGTGATTTATCACCGCGAGCTGGTGCATATGTTTTCGCGCATTCCTGAGTTCAAGCTGCATATCATCTGCGAGAGCAAGGAAGATATTGGCGAGGCCTGGGCCGGCTACCGTGGCTATCTGACCCAGCCGCTGTTCGAGCTCATTGTGCCGGACTTTATGGAGAGGGAAATCTTCTGCTGCGGCCCGACCCCCTACATGAACGCCATCAAAAATATTCTTCGTGCCAACAACTTCAATATGGATCACTACCATGAAGAGTCGTTTGGCGCTACGCCGGTTGAGGTACGTGAAGATGTACTTGAGCTGGCCGAACAGGCAGAGGTCGACGCCGAAAATGTCGATGTCAGCGATCTGCACAGCATCGAATTCGCCTCTTCAGGGAAAAGTGTGCGTATCCAGCCGGGTGAGACGGTTCATGCGGCGGCGGCCAAGCTGGGGCTGCATATTCCCAAGGCTTGTGGTATGGGAATTTGCGGTACTTGCCGGGTAGAGCTTAAGTCGGGTGAAGTGGAAATGGAACATAACGGCGGTATTACGGAGGAGGATGTTGAAGAAGGCTACATTCTGTCCTGCTGCAGTCGGCCGAAAGGAGATCTGGTCGTCGATTTCTAGCCCATACAAGCATCTAACTGCTGAGTTATAAGCGCCCTAAACGGTTACTCGTCCGTCTAGGGCGCTTTGCTTTTTTGGCAGCGTCAGGCGTGGTATCGGCTAAATGTTGCCGATGTCGCAAATACATCGCGTGGTGACGTCGGCAAGCATCTTGGGCCCGGACTCCAACGATAGTATCGCGGTAAGAACGCGTTGATAGGGACTTTGGTTGAAAGCGACCTGGGTTTATCAGCATTAAAGAGTATGTCCAGCACTTAATAAAAAAGTGACTAATGAGGAGGCGGTAATGCTTCAAAATAATTTTTCCCCTAATGCACGTTTGGCTAGTTACGACACCTTGCTTGCGGAAGCAATTGCTGAAGAAACGACTCGCCAAGAAGCGCATATTGAATTAATCGCCTCCGAAAATTATACCAGCAAACTTGTCATGGAAGCGCAAGGTACACAGCTAACCAACAAGTATGCAGAAGGCTATCCAGGTCGCCGTTACTACGGTGGTTGTGAGTTCGTGGACAAGGTTGAAGCCTTGGCCATTGAGCGAGCCTGCCACCTTTTTAGTGCCAATTATGCCAATGTGCAGCCGCACTCCGGGGCCCAGGCCAATGCCGCTGTGTTTATGGCGCTGGTATCGCCGGGCGATACCGTATTGGGTATGAGTCTTGCCCACGGTGGGCACTTAACCCATGGTGCTGCCCCCAATTTCTCGGGTAAGCACTACAACGCCGTACAGTATGGCCTCAAGCCAGAAACCGGCGAGATCGACTACGAAGAAGTCGAGCGCTTAGCTCGCGAGCACCAGCCGAAGATGATCATCGCGGGCTTCTCCGCTTACTCTCGCGTGGTGGATTGGCGCCGTTTTCGCGCTATTGCCGATGAGGTAGGCGCCTGGTTGATGGTCGATATGGCCCACGTGGCTGGTTTGGTGGCCGCTGGCCTCTATCCGAGCCCGCTCCCTTTTGCGCATGTGGTCACCACCACCACCCATAAAACGCTGCGCGGCCCACGGGGTGGTTTGATTCTCTCCGCCCATGGTGACGAGGCTCTTTACAAGAAGCTCAATGGGGCGGTATTTCCGGGGCAGCAGGGCGGCCCGCTGATGCATGTGATTGCCGCCAAAGCGGTAGCGTTCAAGGAAGCCATGAACCAGGAGTTTGTGCGCTACCAGCAGCAGGTGATCGATAACGCCCAGGCCATGGCCAAAGTGTTTATGGAGCGCGGCTACGACGTGGTGTCCGGCGGCACCGACGACCACCTCTTTTTGGTTTCGCTTATACGCCAAGGCATTACCGGTAAAGATGCGGATGCAGCCCTTGGCCGCGCACATATCACGGTGAATAAAAACACGGTGCCCAACGACCCGCAAAGCCCCTTTGTGACCTCTGGCCTGCGTATTGGCACCCCCGCGGTCACCACGCGTGGCTTCGATGCCGAGGAGTGTAGCGAGCTGGCTGGATGGATCTGCGACATCTTAGACGAATTGGCGGCAGGCAAAGACACGACCTCCATTGAAGCTGAGGTGCAGGCCAAAGTGACCGACGTGTGTGCCCAGCACCCTGTCTACGCTGAGTCCGCCGCTGAAGCCGTCGAATCCATTGCTTGAATTGGCTTGCCGGCAGGGCCCGGCGCGGCTGAACTGAGGAGACACCTATGCAACGCTATTCCGGCTTCGGCCTGGTCAAGCACGCGCTGAGCCACCACGAGAACTGGGAGCGCCAGTGGCGTAATCCAACGCCCAAGAAGCAGTACGATGTGATCATCGTTGGCGGTGGTGGTCATGGCTTGGCCACGGCTTACTACCTGGCCAAAGAGTTCGGCGTCAAAAATGTCGCAGTGATCGAAAAAGGCTGGCTGGGCGGTGGTAACACCGCCCGTAATACCACCATCGTACGTTCCAACTACCTATGGGACGAATCGGCCGCTCTCTATGAGCACGCCATGAAACTGTGGGAAGGGCTTTCCCAAGACCTTAACTACAACGTCATGTTCTCCCAGCGGGGGGTGCTCAACCTGGGGCATACCCTGCAGGACATGCGCGATATCCAGCGTCGGGTGAATGCCAATCGGCTGAATGGCATTGACGGCGAAGTATTAGACGCCAAAGGGGTGCAGGAGCTGGTGCCGATTATGGACTGCTCCAAAAACGCGCGTTACCCGGTCATGGGTGCCTCCTGGCAGCCGCGTGCTGGCGTGGCCCGCCACGATGCGGTGGCCTGGGGCTATGCCCGCGGTGCCGATGCCCACGGCGTGGACATTCTGCAGCAGACTGAAGTGACTGGCTTCAAGATTCGTGATGGCCAGATCTACGGTGTACACACCAACCGTGGCGATATTGAAGCCAAAACCGTCGGTTGTGTGACTGCCGGTAACTCCTCTGTGCTGGCCAAGATGGGCGGCTTTAACTTGCCGTTAGAGTCCCATCCGCTGCAAGCCTTGGTGTCTGAACCGATCAAACCGATTCTCGATACGGTGGTGATGTCGAACCAGGTGCATGGCTACATCAGCCAGTCCGACAAGGGCGACCTGGTGATCGGCGCGGGCATCGACGGCTACAACGGCTATGGTCAACGCGGCAGCTATCCCACCGTGGAGCACACGCTTCAGGCGATCGTCGAGATGTTCCCGATCTTCTCGCGGGTGCGCATGAATCGTCAGTGGGGCGGTATTGTTGATACCTGCCCGGATGCCTGTCCGATTATCTCCAAAACGCCAGTGAAAGGCCTGTACTTCAACTGCGGTTGGGGCACCGGCGGCTTCAAGGCGACGCCGGGATCGGGGCATGTGTTTGCCGCCAGCCTAGCCAAGGGGGAGATGCACCCCATTGCCGAGCCGTTCTCCATGTTCCGCTTCCATAGCGGTGCGCTGATCGACGAACACGGCGCTGCCGGCGTGGCCCACTAGGGTTCATACGAGAGGAATATCCGCATGTTCTATATCTACTGCCCCTACTGCGGCGAACACCGTGAGGAAGAGGAGTTCCACCCCAAGGGCCAGGCGCATATCGAGCGCCCCAAGGAGCCCGAGGCGTGTAGTGACGAAGAGTGGGGTGACTACCTGTTCTTCCGTGACAACCCCCGTGGTGTTCACCATGAAATGTGGGTGCACGCGGTGGGTTGCCGCAAGTTTTTCAACGTGACGCGCCACACCGTGAGCTACGAAATTCTCGAGACTTACAAAATGGGCGAGCAGCCGTCGATTACCGCCGACAGCCAGAGCCAGGCTCGCGAGGGCGCTGCGGTAAGCCAACAAGAAGGAGTGCGGGCATGAGTCAGTCCAAGCAACAAGTGTACCGCCTTAACACGGGCGGCCGTATCGATCGCTCCCGCACGTTGAGCTTTACCTTTAACGGCCAGCGTTACCAAGGGCACCCTGGGGATACTCTGGCCTCAGCGCTGCTAGCTAACGGTGTGGATATCGTTAACCGCAGCTTTAAATACTCCCGGCCCCGCGGCATTGTCGCTGCGGGTGCTGAGGAGCCCAACGCCATCGTACAGCTAGGCAGCAGTGAAGCGGCCCAGGTGCCCAATGTACGCGCCACCCAGCAGGCGCTATATGACGGCCTGGCCGCCAGCAGCACCAATGGCTGGCCGAACGTACAGCGCGACCTGATGGGCCTGTTCGGCAAGCTGGGCGGTCAGTTCATGCCGCCGGGCTTCTACTACAAGACCTTCATGGCACCGGCCTCGATGTGGCTGACCTACGAGAAGTACATCCGCAAGGCGGCGGGGCTGGGTCGCAGCCCCATGGAAGCCGATCCGGATAACTATGATCACTTCAATCAGCACTGCGATGTGCTGGTCGTTGGCGCAGGCGCCGCAGGACTTGCGGCGGCGCTGGCCGCCGCGCGCAGCGGCGCTCGGGTGATCGTTGCCGATGAGCAGGAAGAGATGGGCGGCTCGCTGCTGGCCAGTCGTGAAACCCTGGAAGGCAAGCCAGCGGATCAGTGGGTTGCCCGGGTGATGGACGAGTTGGCGGGCTGCGAGAACGTCACGCTGCTGCCACGTACTACGGCCAACGGTTATCACGATCACAATTTCGTTACCCTGCATGAGCGGCGCACCGAACACCTGGGCGATACTGCACCGGTGGAAAATGGCCACCGTCAGGTACGCGCACGCCTGCACCGGGTACGCGCTGGTCAGGTGATCCTGTCCACGGGCGCCCACGAGCGTCCGCTGGTATACGCGGGCAATGACGTGCCGGGGAACCTGCTGGCTGGCGCTGTGTCGACCTACATTCGCCGCTATGGCGTGGCACCGGGCCGCAAGATGGTGCTCTCCACCAGCAACGACTACGGCTACCGCGCTGCCCTGGACTGGAAAGAGTCCGGCTGCGAGGTTGTCGCTATCGTGGACGCCCGTGAGGCGCCGGCGGGCGACTGGGTCGATGCCGCTCGCGCTCAGGGCATCAAAATTATTACCGGCAGCGCCGTTATCGAGGCGAAGGGCAGCAATCGGGTCACCGCGGCACGAGTCGCCAAGATCGATATTGAGGCTTTTAAAGTGAGCGGCCCGGTTCAGGAGTTGGCCTGCGATACCATCGCCAGCTCCGGCGGCTACAGCCCGGTGATTCACCTGGCTTCTCACACCGGGGCGCGGCCTAACTGGCGCGACGATATTATTGGCTTCGTGCCGGGGCTGGTGAAGGGCGTTCAGGCCTGTGGCGGTGCCAACGGCTGCTATGCCCTGGGTGACGTGCTGGCAGAAGGTGTCGAGGCGGGCATCAAGGCAGCGGCCGCCATGGGCCATGCCGTTCAGACGGTCACTCTGCCGAGCGCTGAGCGTCTGCAGCAAGGGCCTGCGGTGGCCCTCTTCCAGGTGCCTCACGAGAAGCCAACGCTGCGCGGCCCCAAGCAGTTCGTCGACCTGCAGAACGACGTCACCGCGGCGGGTATCGAGCTGGCAACCCGGGAAGGCTTCGAGTCCATCGAGCACATCAAGCGCTATACCGCGATGGGCTTCGGTACGGATCAGGGCAAGCTGGGCAACATTAACGGCATGGCGATTGCCGCCCGTTGCTTGAATCGCTCCATTCCCGAGGTGGGCACTACGGTGTTCCGTCCTAACTACACCCCGGTCACCTTTGGCGCCATCGTTGGTCGCCACTGCCGTGACCTGTTCGACCCCGAGCGCTACACCGCGCTGCACCAGTGGCACGTAGAGCGCGGCGCCGAGTTCGAGGACGTCGGTCAGTGGAAGCGCCCCTGGTACTACCCAGAGAAGGTGAATGGCAAGACCGAGACGATGCATGAAGCGGTTGCCCGCGAGTGTCTGGCAGTGCGCGAGAAGGTCGGTATCCTCGATGCCTCAACGCTTGGCAAGATCGATATCCAGGGGCCGGATGCGCGTGAATTCCTGGCGCGGGTCTACACCAACAAGTGGGAGAAACTGGCGGTTGGTAAATGCCGTTACGGCCTGATGTGTAAAGACGATGGCATGGTCACCGACGACGGTGTGACCAGCTGCCTGGCTGAAAACCACTTTTTGATGACCACCACTACCGGTGGCGCTGCCGCGATCCTGGAATGGCTGGAGCTGTGGCATCAAACCGAGTGGCCGGAACTGGATGTCTACTTCTCTTCGGTGACTGACCACTGGGCCACCATGACCATCACTGGCCCGGAAGCGCGCAAGCTGCTCGCCGAGATCAGTGATATCGATCTTGACCGCGATAGCTTCAAGTTCATGGATTGGCGCTCCGGGAAAGTGGCGGGCGTGCCGGCACGGGTCTTTCGCATCTCCTTTACCGGCGAGCTGACCTTCGAGATCAACGTGCAAGCCAATTATGCCATGCACGTGTGGCAAACCCTGTTCAAACATGGCGAGAAGTACGGCTTGACGCCTTATGGCACCGAAACCATGCACGTTCTGCGTGCTGAAAAGGGCTTCATCATCGTGGGACAGGAAACCGACGGCTCCGTGACGCCGGAAGACTTGGGTATGCAGTGGTGCGTAGGCTACGACAAGCCCTACTCATGGATTGGTAAGCGGGCCCTGACGCGCAGTGACACCAAACGCGAAAACCGCAAGCAGTTGGTGGGGCTCCGGCCCAAGGATCCGAAGGTGATCCTCGAAGAGGGGGCCCAGATTGTGCTTGATCCCAAGCATGCGATTCCCATGCCGATGGTGGGGCATGTTACCTCCAGCTACTACAGCCCGATTCTGGATTCAGGCTTTGCGCTAGCGGTGGTTAAGGGTGGCCATCAGAAGTTGGGTGAAACGGTTTACCTGCCCATGGCAGACGGCCAGACCCATGAAGCTGAAATCGTCAGCACTGTTTTCTACGATCCCAAGGGAGAGCGCCAGCATGTCTAACGCGGCTACTTTCGACACACGTACTGATACCGCGATCCCGGTAGAGTCCCCGTTAGCTTATAGCTATCGTCACAGTGGCGCTCCTCGGGGCAGCGGTTACCGTCTTAAGCTACGCGAGCGGGCAATGCAGGGGCATCTGATCCTGCGTGGTGGCGCCATCGTGCTTGATGAGGCAGTGCGCGAGGTACTGGGGATCAGCCTGCCTGGCAAACCCCAGGCGCTGGTGCTTGATGCCAGCGGCGAGCGCTCCATTCAGTGGCTTTCCCCGGACGAGTGGCTGGTGATTGTACCCGGTGGGGAAGAGTTCCCACTGGAGACGCAGCTGCGTGAGCGTCTGGGAGACGCCCACTTCGCGATTAGTGACGTTAGTGGTGGACAAACAGTGCTAGAGCTTTCCGGCGAGGCGGCCCGAGAGCTGTTGATGAAAACGGTGATCTACGACGTTCATCCCAGCAATTTCCCGGTGGGGAAGGGTGTCACTACCGTCTTCGGCAAGGCAACTACCATCATTCGCCGTCCCAGTGAAGATCGCTGGGAGCTGGTGATCCGGCGCAGCTTTGCCGACTACTGCTATCGCTGGTTGCTGGATGCAGCGGCAGAGTATGGCGTCAACGTACAACAATAAGCGGGCAGGCCGGAACGCTGTTCCGGCCGCTATGATCTTCCGCAACGGTCTGCCGCTAACTGAGAAGCATGCACTATGAGCCGAATGAGTGATACCTGGATACTGGCCGCCCAATGCCCCAGCCGCTTGGGAACGGTGGACGTCGTCACGCGCTTTCTAAAAGAGCAGCAGTGCTATATCACTGAACTCAACTCTTTCGATGATCGGCTCGGCGGACGCTTTTTCATTCGCGCCGAGTTTCGCCCAGAGCAAGATGAGTTTCATGAAGAGCGCTTTCACACCGATTTTTCAGCGCGGGCAAGCGAATTCGATATGCAGTTCGAATTGACGGCCCCTGGCAAACGCACCGGCACCGTGATTATGGTCTCCAAGGCCGATCACTGCTTGAATGATCTTCTCTACCGTTATCGGACGGGCCAGCTTCCGCTGGATATTAAGGCGGTGATTTCCAATCATCCTGATCTGGAGCCGTTGGCAGCATGGCACGATTTGCCCTACCACTACCTGCCGATCACGCCCGAGACGAAATTGCAGCAGGAAGCGCAGATACGCGAAATCATCGCGGATACCGACGCTGAGCTGGTGGTGCTGGCAAGGTATATGCAAGTGCTTTCGCCCTCTATGTGTGAGCTCTTAGCCGGCCGGGCCATCAATATTCACCACTCGCTGCTGCCCGGTTTTAAAGGCGCCAAGCCTTATCATCAGGCGTATGAGAAAGGGGTTAAGCTAGTCGGCGCAACGGCCCACTACATTAATAATGACCTTGATGAAGGGCCCATTATTGCCCAAGGGGTCGAGCCAGTGGATCACACCCACTACCCAGAGGATCTGGTTGCCAAGGGGCGTGATATCGAGTGCCTGACGCTGGCGAGAGCGATTAGCTACCACTTGGAACGCCGTGTGTTCTTTTATTCAGGGCGTACGGTGGTGTTTGGTAACTAATTTTGGTTATTCGTCATCTAATGTAGATTTGAGATTGATCGGCTTTTTTGTATCTCGCGGTTCAGATCGCAGCCACTAAGCCAGCTACCTGTTGTGGGAGGCCGCTTCAGCGGGCGATAAGCTCAAATATTCGCGAGCTGAAGCTCCCTCCCACAGGTCTGCTATTAGGCTGGCAGAAATGATTCCATACGAATAACGAAAAGCCATAAATATATCGTCAATAAAAGATAGTTTAGTTTTATTTATCACCACATCAAATAACTTATAAAAACGTTCAGGCTTCGCCTGATTTTCCCCTGTTTATACGTCAAGAGGTGCTCCAATGCCTATCAGTGTTTTCGACCTTTTTAAGATTGGAGTAGGCCCCTCCAGTTCCCATACCGTCGGGCCCATGCAGGCGGCTTTTAAGTATGTCACAACCCTGCGCGAAAACAGCCTGCTCGATGAGGTAGGGCATCTTGAAGTCCATCTTTATGGCTCGTTATCCGCCACGGGTATCGGACATGCCACCGATAACGCCATTATTATGGGATTGATGGGGGAACGTCCTAGCACAATAGATCCCTCGATTATTGAGCCAGCCATCGAAGCGCTTAAAGAGAGCCAGTCATTACAGCTGGGTCGACAAAAAGCAGTGAAGTTTGTTTGGGAGAGTGACCTTTATTTTCATGAGGAGAGTTTGCCTCATCACCCCAATGCCATGAAGCTGGCGGCTTTTACGCATCAGGGCGACTTGGTGTACGAAAATACCTATTACTCAGTGGGCGGCGGCTTTGTGGTTGAACAGGCCCAGGTGGATATGCCGCTGGACGATTTGGGTGGCGTAACCATTCCTTATAACTTCGATACAGCAGACGAGCTCTTGGCGCTATGTAAAAAAGAGCAGCTAAGTGTCAGTCGGCTGATGTTGGAAAATGAGAAAGTATGGCGGACGGAGGAGGAGGTCAGAAACGAACTGTGGCGTATCTGGCAAGTGATGTGTGAATGCATCGACAATGGATTAACCCACGAAGGGATACTGCCGGGCGGGTTAAAAGTTAAGCGAAGGGCTAAGCTGCTTCACCAGCGTCTTCAAGCGGCAGAGCAGAATGATTGCCTGATAGCCTCGACGTTCTCAGCGATGGAGTGGGTGAATATCTTTGCCCTCGCCGTCAACGAAGAAAACGCCGCAGGTGGGCGCATGGTCACTGCGCCCACCAATGGTGCCGCAGGCATCATACCCGCCGTCTTACACTACTATATGAAGTTTCAGCCCAACGCCTGTGAGAAAAACGTGGTGGATTTTTTGCTGGCGGCAGGCGCCATTGGCATTCTGTGTAAGAAAAATGCCTCAATCTCCGGCGCCGAAGTGGGCTGCCAGGGGGAGGTTGGCTCAGCTTGTGCCATGGCAGCCGCTGGCTTGGCTGATGTGATGGGGGGCACTCCCGAACAAGTCGAGCATGCGGCCGAAATCGGCTTGGAGCACAATTTAGGGTTAACCTGTGACCCCGTTGGAGGGTTGGTTCAAGTCCCTTGTATTGAGCGCAACGCTATCGCAACGGTAAAGGCGATCAATGCCGCTCAGATGGCACTGCGCGGCGATGGCACTCACTTTATATCGCTAGATAAAGTGATTCGTACCATGCGCGATACGGGGAGAGATATGTTGGATAAGTATAAAGAGACATCCAAAGGTGGATTGGCGGTTAATGCCATTGAGTGTTAACCAGCGCCTGCTGGAGTAGCGACAAACGCCGGATACCTGCTGAGGCAGGAATCCGGCGTTTTTGTAGAGGGGCGACCACTCGTCAGTTGATCTGATCTGCTTTTTCTGAGGCTTTCTGAGCCTGTACTTATCAGCCGTATACAGGCATAGTCCTTGAGTTAGTTTGAAGGCTAACAAAATTGTTTTCGCCTAGCTGATTCGGTTCTGTTTAGGAGGTGCCTGTTAGCATGTTGATATATATTGTGTTTTTTATGATTTTTATGGGTGTGACCGTTGCTTTATATCAGGTCTACGAAATTCATTACAATATAAACGTCGGCAACGATAAGAAGTTATCGAAGGCCGATAAAAGCCGCTTAAAAACGCTTTCTGACCAAGCTAAAACCGCCCAACAAAACCATGCGTGGGCAGATTTCGATCAAGTGGCGGCCAATGCCTTGGGCGCTGAATTCGATCGGGATATCGCCTTGGCAGCGTTTTCTGATGAGGAAGCAGGCAGCTATGCAATCCCTTTACTGCGGCGTAAAAACAGATTGAGTTTTAACGGCGTTAGAGAAAGTGCTGAGCGAAACCGCATAACAGTACGCCACTTGCCGTTTTGGAAAACAACGCTGCCGAATGTGAATATACGAGCAGCGTTGATTACCCTGGTGATTGTTAATTGTTTCCTGGTTCAGCTATTAGCGGCCATGACTGTCTACACGATTAGCTATCCGATATCGACGCCTTTTCTGGCCTGGCTAAACGAACCCCTGATCGTCATGCTGGTTATTTATGCCTTTATCTTCATGACCTTCCTTATCTCAACGTTGGATCGGTATATGCATGACCTTTATCAACTTGGAGAGTTATTCAAGAAAAAAGCTATTTAATAAAAAAGCTGTTTAAGGAAGCCGCTGTTTAGGCATCGGTGCAGCGCGCAATCTCATTAGCCAGCTGATCCAGTAGCGCTTCGTAAAGGCCAGCATCCAGCGTCAGGCCCACGCCCAAGGGATCCATGACGCCGATATAAGCGGACGTATCGCCAAAGACATTATTGACCATCTGCGGATTGAACTGGGGCTCACTGAAAACGCACTGGATATTTTCGTCATTCACCAGCGTTTGTAGTTCCTCAATACGTGCCGGGCTGGGTGACGATGCATCGCCGATGGAAATGGCGCCTGCCGCGTGCACGTTAAAGGCTTCCTCGAAATACTGGTAAGCATCATGGAAGACAATAAAGCGGGTGTCGGCGCTGTTGGCTAAACGGTCTTGAAGAGTCTCCTGAAGGCTGGTTAAGTCCTTCTTGCCCTGGGCGGCCTTGTTGCGGTAGTAAGCGGCGTTATCAGGGTCGATCTCACTTAACTGTTCGGCGATGGCATCCAGCCAACGGCGGGCATTAGCAGGATCCAGCCAAGCATGGGGATTCATGCCAGTATGGCTGTGATCATGACCGTGGTGGTCATGATCGTGCCCACTTTCGTCATGGCTGTCTTCATGGTGGTGGTGTTCGTGATCGCCGTGATCATGCTCATGATGATCGTGATCATGGTGCCCGTGACCGTGTTCATCCCCATCGTTGAGCGCAAAGGTCGCGCCTTCGCGGTATTCCAATGTGGTGATGCCAGGCACATCCATTAGCTCAAGGTGGCGTGCATCACCCGCCAGGTTGTCAATGGGGCCTGATAGCCAGGGCGTCAGCCCGTCGCTTACCCATACCACCAGATCCGCATCATCGAGGGATTGTGCTTCGGAAGGCCGTAGCGAATAACCATGCGGCGAGGCACCGGGCTGAATAAACAGCTCAGGATCGCCGCGCTCCCCCATCACCTTGGCGACCAGCGAATACACGGGTGGAATATCCACCGCCACACGCGGCGCGTCTGCGGCGGCAACCAGCGGAAAAGCCGCTAATAGCGGCCAAGACAAACGAGCTAAACGGTTATTCATTAAGGTTCTCCTCATCATCAAATATGACCTTTCTCGGTTCGACCATCGGCATTGACACTCGCCTATATTTTAATCATATGATATAACATAACAAATACACAAAAGACGACCTCCGATTATGCGGCTTGCTCAGCCTCCTGATAGCGATGCGATTCTGAACGTTCGCCACTTGAACGTTCGATTCGGCGGACAGCATATCCTTGAGAATATCAGTCTCGATTTATATCGAGAGCAGGTGGTGACCCTGATTGGCCCCAATGGCTCGGGGAAATCCACGCTGGTGAAAACGCTGATCGGTGCGGTAAGGCCCACATCGGGTCAGGTGACCATCGCCCCGCAGCAGCGTATCGGTTATGTGCCCCAACGGCTGCACCTGGATCCCACCCTGCCCATGACGGTTAAGCGTTTTATCAACTTGCCGCGTCGCAACCCGAATCGCAATGTGCAAAAGGCGCTGGAAGATGCTGGTGCCGGGGCTTTGATCAATGCGGCGATGAGCGAACTTTCGGGGGGACAGTTTCAACGCGTGCTGCTGGCCCGGGCGCTGCTGACAAGGCCCGACATTCTGATTCTTGATGAAGCGACACAAGGGCTCGACCACCGAGGCACCGCAGAATTCTACCAGCATATCGAAACCGTGCGCCGCACCTATGGCTGCGCCGTGTTGATGGTCAGTCACGATCTCCACGTCGTTATGCGTACCGCTGACCACGTGCTGTGCCTGAATCGCGTTATCTGTTGCGAGGGCAAGCCCGAGCAAGTGGCCTCATCGCCGGACTATCAGGCGCTGTTTGGCGATCAGACCGCCCAGACCTTAGCCCTCTACCGCCACCATCATCAGGAGGCCGCTAATGTTGGATGATTTTATGTGGCGGGCGATGATCGCCGGTGTATTGGTAGCCATGGCCGCCGCGCCCCTGGGGTGTTTCGTGGTGTGGCGGCGCATGGCCTACTTCGGCGATGCGACCGCCCACGCCGCCATTCTGGGCGTGGCGTTAGCGCTGTTATTGGACGTCTCCATCTTCTTGGGCGTACTGACGGTCGCCCTGGTGATGGCAAGCTGTGTGTCGATGCTCAGTGGGCGTGGCTATGCCATGGATACCCTGCTCGGGGTAATGGCGCACTCGGCCCTGGCCATCGGCCTGGTCGCTGTGTCGTTTCTTGCCGGGGTGCGCATCGACCTGAGTGCCTATCTGTTTGGCGATATTCTGGCCGTTGGGAAAACGGATATCTGGATTATCGGCGGCGGAGTGGCGCTGGTGCTGACGCTGCTTTTCTGGCGCTGGTCATCGTTATTGACCGCCACGTTAAGCGACGAGCTTGCCTATGCCAGCGGCATCCAACCCCGGCGCGAACAGCTGGTGCTCACCCTGGCGCTCGCAGTGGTCGTCGCCGTGGCGCTGAAAGTAGTGGGCGTGCTGCTGATAGCCGCCTTGTTGATCATCCCGGCGGCCACCGCCCGGCCTTTTTGCCGTACGCCAGAATCTATGGCGCTTCTGGCCGCGGGGATTGCAATGCTGGCGGTGACGTCAGGGCTGAGAGCCGCCTATATGATGGATACGCCGACTGGCCCGACGATTGTCACGCTAGCCGCCGTGCTGTTCACCCTGGCCACGGTTGCAACCCAAGGCTGGCGCTTGTTGCGTCAGCGCCTCCAGCCCGCGTCCTGTCATTCCGATAAATAGCGCGGTGGTAGCAATGGCTGCGTTTGCTCGCCGCTTCACGTCTATCCCAAGAGGTAACGAAATGACTGTTTTAACCCTGCCTGATGTAGCCAGCCAAACCGCCCGCTCTCCGGCCGCTTTGACCTGGGTGGGCATGGAGGGCATCGCACTCCCCATCCGACTAGGCAGCCGCAGTGTGACGGCCAAGCTCAGTGCAGGGGTTAGCCTGGATGACGCTGATGCACGGGGAATCCATATGTCCCGGCTGTATTTGGCGCTGGCACCGCTTGAAGAAGCACCGCTGACACTTCCAGCGGTTAAGGACATATTGAATGCATTTTTAACCAGCCAAGAGGGCTTATCTCAGAATGCTTATCTCAGCATCGAAGGCGAGCTTGCGCTTAAGCGGCAAGCCTTGATCAGCCCTTTAGCCGGGTGGAAAAGTTACCCCTTCACCTTGCGCTGCCAATTAACGCCCGCTGGCTTTCAGGCTGAACTCGACCTTACAGTGGGCTATTCGTCCACCTGCCCCTGCTCGGCGGCGCTGGCAAGGCAGCTGATTCAGCAGGCCTTTGAGGAGGATTTTTCAGAAATCCCGTTAACCAAATCTGCGGTATCTGCGTGGCTAGGCAGCGAAGAAGGGATACTCGCAACGCCCCATAGTCAGCGCAGCAGTGTCGAATGCAGTTTGCGTTTATCTGAAAGCGAAAACGGAGAATGGCCCCTCGCGAATTCGATAGAAAACTCGATTGACCGTATCGAACGAGCACTCGGTACCGCGCTGCAAACCGCGGTAAAACGTATCGATGAACAGGCCTTTGCCCTCGCCAATGGGCAAAACCTGATGTTCTGTGAAGACGCGGCAAGGCGGCTGGATAAAGTACTACGACAAGCGCCGAGGGTGTCAGGGTTTCAGCTCAAGGTCGTGCATGCTGAAAGCCTGCATGCCCATGACGCGGTGGCGCGCAGTGAGTGGAATTGGTGATTGCGGGTAGGCCGCTCTGGCCTACCCGCTCTATGCAAAGCGCAAGCAGCGGGAAGAGTCGTTCGAAAACGTTAGGTTCGAAACCTCAATAGGGCCTAAGCCTGCATTTTCAACACTTGAAAGGGTAGGTTGCCCTTTGAAATACGTGTCAAAACATAGACAAGCGGGCGTTCTGATGTGCCGTTTATGCGGAACACTTCCCCTTCGAGGGTAGCGCCTTCTTCTAACATGCGGTGAAGCATGTCGAGGTGCCCCCTCGGCACATAGCCCAGTTTGTGACCGGTGCTTTCGATACGGATGGCGCTAGCATCGACAGGGTTCTCAGGCTCGGGCAGAAGTTGGATGCTGCTGCCTACTGGTAAATCGGTTGCTTCAAGCTGTGATTCATGACGGAACCCCGCTATTTCGATTAATACCTCGAAGGTTTCAGGTGGATTGTCGAAAGGGTGAACAAGTTCAAAACCGTCATTGGGTAGCTTGGCGCCACTGTAACCCAGTAAAGCGAAGTCGCTAATGTTGGCATCCTCTGGGATAGCGCGCAGTTCCAGATAACGCCCAAAATCACGGCGACTGCGTGGCGGCAAGCGGCGAGTGAAAGCTTCCAGTACTTGATGATTGTGCTCTGCTTGCCTCATAGAAAATGCCGGGTAGCCTCGAAAGCCCAAAAGCTTTGCTTCTGCCATCTCTGAGCTATCCAGGGCATACACCAGAACCACGTTATTGTCCCGCTTGACCAATTCTCCCACTAGATAGCGAGAGCGCATTTTGCTCTCTCGTGCCTGCCAATAAAGCAGCAGCCGGTGTGGTTCCACCAAGTGTTCGATTAAGCGGGTCATATCAGTTCTCCAGAGCCTGTAAAAGGCGCTCTCTCCTTGTCAGAGTCAAAAACGCAATGAAGTCAGCACGCTGTTGGGTAATGGGATGTGGGATGTCAAAGTAAGTTAAGTCATTCAGGATGTCTCTAAGGTCATCATCGCACCAACGTTGTAAGCGTTCTATCAGTATTGGTCGAATAGCAGGGAATTGCTGACAATACTGAGTTACGCCCTGAATAAGCGGTAGGCGCTTTTTGTCGCCTTTGGCCCAGCGCATGTGGTGCTGCCCTCTTTTAAGGTAGGCATTGAATTCGTTATGGTCGCGCATCATGCGCTGCATTTTCTGGGGCTGCAACTCGTGACCGAGGCTAGTGCCATTATCAAAGTAGGGCGTGTAACGGGCAGTTGGGCCGTTTTCTCCCCAAATCACTCCCCAATTCTCTTGATGGCGATCAGTGTTGCCAATTAACGCATCAAAACATAGGCAAAGCCCCCAGTATTGTCGCCAATCATGGGTAAGCCATCCGCCTCTCTCTAGCACACGGCTTAGTTCGATAATTGATGTTAAATTATGCTGCCTTCCTTTATCTACATCAAAAGCGGGTATCAGCCGTTGCAAGTAATCTACGCCAGCAACATAGCGATCTTCTCTACTATCATCATAGCCAATGAACCATTCGTTGACTGTACCTGGTTCGTTTCGAGACGAGTCAATGGCAATAAAAACGGGAGGGAGCGTAAGCCCCATTAATCGGCCAATATGAAAGGCGATCACCTCAGACCAGTATTGGTCAGGGTAGCGAGGCTTATCTGAGTTTTTCGCGCTTTTGATAGCTTCTTTAAATAAATAACGGTGCCCAGGCATACAAAAATCATAAGGAGCTGGGTCAGGACAGACGCGGAGTGATTTATCGCGAGCGCCTACTGGAAAGACTTCATAATCTTGGTGAACATCCCAACTCGTGATATCAATCACTTGGTCTGGTCGCTGATGAATGCCTTCACGATTAATCATGGTGATATCTACCTACCTAGAAATAACAAAGTCCTCCCGTCGCTTCCCGTATTGCAGATCAACCCAGCTAGCCACGATACTTTTAATCCTAAACTAAACACATAATGTACAGCCATGAAATCCTCTTAGGCTCGGCATGGCTATGGTGCATCGTTAAAAGCGCGCATGCCAAAAGTCTCCACCTCCATGACGCAGTGGCGCGCAGCATGGGTGAGAGCCTTCACTTTTAAACATGACGTTGGCTCGGAAGGCTAAACGATTGTTGGCCTTCCCGTCAGCGCTTGTTTAGGATCACTAGCGGATCTCAACAAAAAAATAGCGAGCTGTTCTCATGAAGCCTGAAACCATTGCTCTTCACCATGGCTATTCGCCTGATTCACAAAACGCCGTGGCGGTGCCGATTCATCAAACCACGTCGTTTTCATTCGATAACGCGCAGCACGCGGCGGATCTGTTTGATCTTAAAGTCGAAGGAAACATTTACTCGCGCATTATGAACCCGACCTGCGCCGTGTTGGAGCAGCGGGTAGCCGCGTTGGAAGGCGGTATCGCCGGGCTAGCGGTGGCATCGGGAATGGCTGCGATCACCTACGCGATCCAGACCATTGCCGAAGCGGGCGATAACATTGTCTCGATCAGCGAGCTGTATGGCGGTACCTACAATCTGTTTGCCCACACCTTGCCGCGTCAAGGCATTCAGGTGCGTTTTGCCGATAAAGACGATATTGATGGCATCGAAGCGCTGATCGATGAGCGTACCAAAGCGGTTTTCTGCGAAAGCATTGGTAACCCCTCGGGGGGCGTGGTCGACCTAACAAAGCTGGCCGAAGCGGCACATCGTCATGGAGTGCCGGTGATTGTCGATAACACCACGGCGACGCCTTTCCTATGTCGGCCGATTGAGCACGGGGCGGACATCGTTGTCCACTCGGCGACCAAATATATCGGCGGCCACGGCACCACGGTGGGCGGTGTGATCGTTGATTCGGGCACCTTTCCCTGGGCCGAGAATGCCAGCCGTTTTCCGCTGCTCAATGAGCCTGATGTCTCCTATCACGGTGTGAGCTATACCCGTGATGTGGGCGATGCGGCCTTTATTGCCCGCGCCCGGGTGGTGCCACTACGCAACATGGGCGCGGCGCTTTCTGCTCAGGCGGCCTGGAACCTGCTCCAGGGGCTGGAAACGCTGTCACTAAGGATCGAGCGTATCTGTGCCAATGCCTTAGCGGTTGCCAAGCATCTGGAAAGCCATCCATTAGTCACCTGGGTGCATTATGCTGGCTTGGAAAATCATCCGGATCATGCGCTGGCCCAGCGTTATATGAATGGCCATGCTTCGGGAATTCTTAGTTTTGGCATCGAAGGCGGGCAGACCGCCGGAGAGCGCTTCTATGATGCGCTGGCGCTGATTCTCCGCCTGGTGAATATCGGCGATGCCAAAAGCTGCTCTTCCATTCCCGCCTCAACCACACACCGCCAGCTCAACGAGCAGGAGCTAAAAGCCGCTGGTGTCACACCGGATATGGTGCGCCTGTCGATCGGCATTGAGCATATCGACGATCTGTTGGCGGATATTGATCAAGCGCTGGCGGCCTCTCAAGGGTAGTTTGTTCCGCCCCCGCCATCTCAGTACCATAAGTCTAGAGATGGCGGAGGCGAACCGTTAAACGCCCTTAGAAGCCGCCAGGGTATACAAAAACTCAAGCCCCAGCGTCGCGGCGGCAAGCGAAGTAATGTCGCCGTGGTCATAGGCGGGGTTCACTTCCACCACGTCCATGCCGACCAGTTCCATGCCTACCATGCCACGAATCACTTTCAGCATCAGGTCGGTGGACATACCACCGCAGACCGGCGTGCCGGTGCCCGGGGCGAAGGCAGGGTCGAGACCGTCAATATCCAAGGTGACGTAGGCCGGGTGATAACCCACGCGGGCACGAATGCGCTCAAGCACGGCCGCTGCACCGTGGTCATTGACCCAGTCCGCATCCAATACCTCGTAAGGGTGGTTGTGGCGGTCGTAACTGGTGCGAATACCGATTTGCAGCGAGTGCTCGGGTACTACCAAGCCTTCCTTTAAAGCGTGGTGAAAAATGGTGCCGTGGTCAAAGCGGGTGCCTTGCTCGTAGGTGTCTGTGTGGGCGTCGAAATGGATCAGCGCCAGCGGGCCGTGCTCTCGGGCGTGGGCGCGCAGCAGCGGCAGACTGATGTAGTGGTCGCCGCCCAGGGTGAGCATCTTTTTGCCCGCCTTTAACCAGCGGTTGGCGTGGGTTTCCAGGTTATCGACCAGGCTTTCGGGCTCGCCATATGCGTAATCAACGTTGCCTGCATCGCATACTTTGAGGCGATCTTCCAAGGCGAAGTCCCATGGCCAGCGCTTGCCTTCCCAGATCAGGTTGGCGGTACTTTGACGAATAGCATTTGGCCCCATACGGGTGCCCGAACGGCCAGAACAAGCAAGGTCAAAGGGAACGCCACTCACCACAACGTCGGCGTCGGTTGCCTTAGGATCCGTTGCTTTTGCTACGCCCATAAAGGTAGAAATCACATCGCCATAAAGGCTGGGCATGGTTTGAGTTTGTGGGTGGGTCACCGGTGTGCTTCTCCTTGCGTGCTGGATTATCGTTAATAGTCGCGGGCGGGCGAATAAGCAGCAGACAATAAGCAATTACTAGTGATAAATTAAATGAATGTTTAGAATTTAGTCATTTGTGATGTGAATAATGAGAGACTATGCGCTTACTACGCCATTTCGACCTAAACTTGCTGCTGGTGTTTGAGGTGCTGATGCACGAGCGTCACGTCACTCGTGCGGCAGAAACGCTGCATTTAAGCCAACCCGCCTTGAGCCATGCCTTAAAACGCCTGCGTGAGTCGCTGGATGATCCGCTGCTTGTGCGCACCGAAAACGGTATGCAGCCGACCCCCCGGGCACTCGCGCTGCTGCCCGTGGTGCAACAGGCGCTGGCGATGCTGCGGCAAGGGCTTGCGCCCCCCGCGATGTTTTCGCCTGCTAACAGCACGCGACGCTTTACGCTCGCCACTACGGATTACTTTGAAGAGGTCATGTACCCGCTCTTTTTAAGTCAGCTGTTGGCCTATGCGCCGGGCATTAGCTTCTCCATTGAGCTAATTACCCCGGACGTGTTAAGTGAGGGGCTGGAACAGCGCCAAATTGATATGGTGGTAGGGCTGGATAACCAAAGCGCGTTGCCCAGTGGCGTGATTCAGACGCCTTGGATGGATGAGGAACTGGTCTGCTTGGTCGCTACCCATAATGGCCGCGTGGGTGATGCGCTTGATATCGCTCAGTTTGCTCAAGAGCCCCATGTGGAGCTGGCTGACATCAGTGGTCTAAGGCCCAGTAATATTGATAGCTGCCTGGTTCAGCACGGATTAACCCGCCGGGTGATCTCTAAAAACCTCAACTACATCGCCGCAGCGCGGGTAGTGGCGCTCACGGAAGCGATCATGACGCTCCCACGTCAAATGGCTGAACGGTTCGTTGCTATGCTGCCAGTGCGTTTGGTAGAGCCGCCTAAGGAGCTTCCCGCACTAAAAATGACATTGATTCAGCATGGACTCTATGCCAATGATCCTGCTAATGCATGGCTCCATAAGGTGCTTGTTGAGTTTGCTAACGACTTTAGACGTTAGGGTAACCATCATGCACACTAGCCCATGTTGTAATTAAACAACCCTGTTGCATCAAAGGTTGAATAGTATCTGGCAGCCACCCCGTTAGATCCTAGACTGCTACTAAGGCGTTATCACTAACGCCGCAAAAGGTACGGTGCCCGTTGAACAACTGTGGCACTGCAATAAGGTTAAGCAAGGGAGAACACGAGTGAAAATAGGTGCACCGAAGGAGAGTGCCCGGGGGGAGGCGCGTGTTGCGCTAACCCCCGAGAGCGCCAAGCAAATCCAGAAGCTAGGCCACGAGTGCTTAGTAGAATCCGGCGCGGGCCTAGCGGCGGGCTTTAATGACGACACTTATCGCGATGCGGGCGTTACCGTAGTGGAAGGAGCCGACGCGCTCTGGAAAGACGCCGATGTGGTCATTAAAGTCCGCGAGCCCTCGGATGAAGAGGCCGAGCGGCTGAGGCAAGGCCAAACCTTGATTGCCTTCTTCTGGCCCGCGCAAAACGAAGCGCTGCTTGAGAAGTGCAAGTCTCAGGGCGCCACCGTTATTGCCATGGATATGGTGCCGCGGATCTCGCGCGCCCAGAAGATGGACGCGCTCTCCTCCATGGCTAATATCGCGGGCTACCGCGCGGTGATTGAGGCGGGCAACAACTTTGGCCGCTTCTTTACCGGCCAGGTAACCGCTGCCGGTAAAGTGCCCCCGGCCAAGGTATTGGTGATTGGCGCTGGCGTGGCAGGGTTGGCCGCGATCGGTACCGCTACCAGCCTGGGTGCCGTTGTGCGAGCCTTTGACGTGCGCCCTGAGGTCTCTGAACAAATCGAGTCCATGGGCGCTGAATTCCTGTTCCTCGATTTTGAGGATAGCCAGGATGGTTCTGAGAGCGGTGGCTACGCCTCGCCTTCAAGCCCGGAGTTCCGCGAGAAACAGCTTGAGTGCTTCCGCGAGCAGGCAGCCGATGTGGATATCGTCATTACCACGGCGCTGATTCCCGGCAAGCCCGCGCCCAAGCTTTGGCTGGAAGACATGGTCGAGGCCATGAAGCCGGGCTCGGTGGTTATCGACTTAGCCGCCGAGAAGGGCGGCAACTGCGATCTGACCAAGCCTGACGAGCGAGTGGTATCGGATAATGGCGTAGTGGTCATCGGCTACACCGACTTCCCTTCGCGCATGGCCACCCAGGCGTCGCTGCTTTACGCCACCAATATTCGCCATATGCTGACCGATCTCACCCCCGAGAAAGAGGGCGTGATCAATCACAATATGGAAGACGACGTGATTCGTGGCGCCACGGTGACTCACGAAGGCGAAATAACCTTCCCTCCACCGCCGCCCAAAGTAAAAGCGATTGCTGCCGCTAAGCCGAAGAAGAAAGAGAAAGAGCCCACGCCGGAAGAGAAAAAGGCCACTGAGCTTGCCGCCTTCAAAGCGCAAACCAAGCGGCAGGTGAGTCTACTGGCTGTTGGCGGCGTACTGATGCTGCTGCTGGGCCAAGTGGCGCCGGCGTCCTTTATGCAGCACTTTATTGTCTTTGTTCTTGCCTGCTTTATCGGCTTCCAGGTGATTTGGAAAGTGAGCCATTCGCTGCATACGCCACTAATGGCGGTAACCAATGCGATCTCGGGCATCATTATTTTGGGGGCGATTCTGCAGATTGGCTCCGGCAGCGCAGTGGTTAGCGTGCTGGCGGCGATCTCAGTGCTTATCGCGTCAATCAATATCGTGGGTGGCTTCCTGGTGACACGCCGGATGCTGGCCATGTTCCAAAAATCCTAAGCGGCGGAGAGACGATATGTTAGAGCAAGGATTCGTATCTGCCGCGGCA
>Ga0209344_10000527_pt1 | contig 65131 bp, 42 predicted proteins | sample Cruoilmetagenom6_FD_187293 | JGI IMG/M metagenome (GOLD analysis project Ga0209344, IMG submission 187293) | Oil polluted marine microbial communities from Coal Oil Point, Santa Barbara, California, USA - Santa Barbara Oil Seep Sample 6 (SPAdes)... | ecosystem: Environmental > Aquatic > Marine... | reverse complement strand
GCGGGTCCTCGGCCATGGTCACATCGAGCCCGGTCGCGCGGTTGATCTCGATGGGCAAGCCACGCAGCAGCGAGCCGCCGCCGGCGAGCATAATCCCGTTGTCAACTAAGTCCGCGGCCAGCTCGGGCTCGGCGCGTTCGAGTGTGCGGGTCACGGCTTCGATGATGTGCTGGATCGGCTCGCGGAGCGCTTCGCGGATTTCTTCCGAAGTGACCTCGGCCTTGCGCGGCAGCCCCGAGACCATGTCGCGCCCGCGGACATCCATCTTGGTCTCGTCGCAGACCTGAGCGGCGGAACCGATCTGGATCTTGATCCGCTCGGCGGTCTGCTCGCCGATCATCAGGGAGTAGTTTCGTTTCATGTGGGCGATGATCGCCTCGTCCATGTCGTCGCCGGCCACGCGGATCGATTCGCAGTTGGCGATGTCGGCGAGCGTCATGATCGCGACCTCGGTGGTGCCGCCACCAATATCGACGATCATCGATGCGGTGGGCTCGGCAAAAGGCAGCCCCGCGCCGATGGCCGCTGCGATCGGCTCTTCGAGCAGATAAGTCTTGCGTGCGCCCGCGTGCTCGGCGGAGTCAAACACGGCTCGTTTTTCGACGGCTGTAATCCCCGATGGGATCGAGATCACCACGCGAGGGCCCAGCATGCGGACGCGCCCGGTGACCTTGGTGATGAAGTAGTTGAGCATGGCCTCGGTGATCTCGAAGTCCGAAATCACACCGTCCTTGAGCGGACGGATCGCGGTGATCGAGCCCGGGGTCTTGCCGAGCATCTCCTTGGCGACCCAGCCCACGGCCTGCCCGTTCTTGAGGACCTGGTTGGTGCCCTTGCGCACCGCGACCACCGATGGCTCGTTGAGCACAATCCCCTGCCCACGGACAGCGACGAGGGTGTTACATGTCCCCAAGTCGATCCCCATGTCGACACCGAATGGTCCTAATAGGCGTTCATACCACACTTGTGCGCAATCTCCTTTGGTGCAGGTGCACCGGATCCGGGCCCGTCCCCTGAGCGAACAGCGGGGCCGGGTAGTAGGATAGCCTGAGGATACCGGAAAAAGGGTTCCGCTGCACTCGCTGGGGAGGGTTTTCTGGTGTACCCGATGCGGGCGAGGGGGGTGTGCGCAAATCCCGCCCGCTGTGCAGCTTGAGGTCTTGGCGGCTTGTCGGCCTGATTCGATCAGTCGTAGCGTGTGCCCTTGTGCTCGATCCACCCCTCTGCATGTCGCCCGCCCGGATCATGGTGCGTCCAGTGGAGCACCCCGCCCCGATCGTTCCACTCGTACTGGCCGAAGATGGTGATGGTATCGCCCGCTTGGAGGGGGACTCTGGGCGCGAGGTCGATGTTGTGGGCGACGAGCACCGTGTCTGAACCTGATCCAGCGCCGCGCTCGATCGCGAGCAGGAAGCGTTGATGGCGAGCGCCGTCATTGTCGTCTTCGAGTACCTTGACCACACGGGCAGAGCATTCGACCATCTGCCCGGAGCGTTGGGCGTCGATCAACGCGACGAGTTCCCGCTGGGATTGCTCCAGCGAGCCGGTGCTCCACGGGGATTGAGAGGCTTGATTCGTTGTACTTGTTGAGTGATCGCTTGATTGCGAATCAGAGGTGGCGGTCAGATCAACGCCAAAGTACGCCGCGACCAAGATGATGGCGATCGAAACGATCAGCCGAGCCGGGGTGAGCTTGACGGGCTTGCTTGCAGAACTGGATGGTCGTGGGCGGTTGGTTCTGGGCATGGAGTGGCTTCGTCGGCTTGGATCAGATCCGACGCGAGAGGTTCTCACGCGAGATCATCAGCTGGAGGGTCTGGGCAACCATATCCACCTCTTGGCGGGTGATCCCCGCAAAGAACGGCAACGCCAGCGTTCGCTGCGATACGCTCTCGGCGATGGGGAAGCTGCCCTCGGGGATATGGAACCCGCGCTGGTAGATCGGCTGGAGATGGATGCACGGGAAGTAGTCCCCCGCGCCGATCTCGTGCAAACGCAGCCCCTCGATGATCCGGTCGCGCTCCTCGCGGGTGTACCCGGCGGCCAATCGGACCACAAAGACAAACCAGCTCATGGTCGTGCACTCAGCGTCCACGGTCGGGAGCACCAGATCGGGGATGTCGAGCAGTCGTTCGATGTAGAGGTTGGCCGCGGCGTTGCGGGATTCGAGGATCTCGTCGAGCCGACGCATCTGGGCGACCCCGATCGCGGCGTTGATCTCCGACATCCGGTAGTTAAAGCCCAGCCGATTGTGGTGCAGCCAGCTCCCAGCCGTCGAGCCGCCCTCGACGGCGCCCTTGCCCGCGATCGCCCGCCCCTGATTCCTGAGCGATCGGCACGCGTCGGCCAGATGGTCGTCGTTGGTGACGATCATGCCGCCCTCGCCGGTTGTGATCTGCTTGTTGGGATAGAACCCGAAGACCCCGGCCCGTCCAAACGCCCCGGCCCGCTGCCCGCGGTAGACCGTGCCCAGGGCTTCGCACGAATCCTCGATCAGCGGGATCTCGTGCTTGGCGGCGATCTTGACATACTCGTCCATGTGCAGCGGGTTGCCGAAGGCTTCGACCGCGAGGATGGCTTTGGTCCGCGGGGTGATCGCGTCCTCGATCAGCTTCGGGTTCGCGTTGAGGCTCGTCGGACAGATATCAACAAAGACCGGCGTCGCCCCGACATAGAGGATCGCATTTGACGAGGCAATAAACGAGAACGGCGTCGTGATGACCTCGTCGCCGGGCCCGATGCCGAGCGCGATCAAGACCATATGGAGCCCGGAGGTGCCCGATGAGCAGGCGATCGCGTGCGTGGTGCCGCAGCGTTGGGCGACGAGCTGCTCGAATCGTTCCTGCATAGGACCGATTGAGAGCCGGCCTGAACGCATCACCTCGAGGACCATGTCCTCTTCGAGCTTGGTGATGCTCGGCTGGGAGAGGGGTATCTGGTGCCCAGGGAGGTGGCTGGGCAGTTGATTGGGGTCATGTGGATCATGGTCATGCATGAGCGCATTGTCGGCTACTTGGCCCTGTTTTAGCAAGTGAAACCCGCGAGAATCCGTCGGGATTTCGCTGCGGAGTCGAGAACCGACTCAGTGCTAGCTCAGTGCACGCACGACGCCATCTTGGCGGCCAGCTCGCCCGCGGGCATCCCGTCGTGCGGGCAGCCCACCGCGATGGGCTGGCACTCCTTGACTCGGTCCTTGAATCGCTTGGCCGCGGTGATGACGGTCGAGTGGTTCGGGCGACCGATCGCGTAGGCGATCTCGGGGAAGCTCTTGCTCGTGAGGCTCCGTGCGGTGTGGACGATCAGCTCACGGGCCATGACGACCTTCTTCTGGCGTCCCTTGCCTGTTAGGTCGGACTTGGAGACCATCATCTCGCTGCAGATGCGTGAGATGATCGTGTCGAGGGCGACGGGGCCGTTGGCGTGGGTCTGGTCCGAGCCATCACGCAGGGCCAGGGCTTTACGGATGTGGCTCATGGTGGGGGTGCGGGTGGCGTTGTATGAGTTGTTGCCTGCGTTTTGGGTGCTCGGGCCATTGCCCGCGGATTGGTCCATCAAGCGAGCCACGGCTTGGATCTGCAGGATCGCACCCTCCAAGTCACGCACAGACGCGGGCTTGCCGGTGGCGGCTTGTCCGATGCCCACGCGATCGACGATGGTCTGGATCGCGGGCGCGTCGAGGAAGACCCCGCGCTTGCCGGCGATGTGCGAAACGAGCCTCCGGGCGAGTTCCAGATCCGGCTCTTCGACCTTGACGACGAGCCCCGCTGAGAACCGCGAAGCAAGGGCCTGGTCCAAACGAGCGATATCGCGTGGGTGGGCGTCGGATGCGAGGAGCACCTTGCACCCGCCCAGCGAGAGCTTGTTAAAGATCTGCAGCAGTTCGTGCTGGGTCGCCTGCTTGCCCGCCATCAGGTGGATGTCGTCGATGCACAGCAGGTCGAGCCCGTGGTACTTCTTCTTGAAGGCTTCTACCGACCGGGTCCGGATGGCGTTGACGAAGCCGTTGGTGAAAGCCTCCCCGGTGGTGTAGCGGACCTTGCACCCCGGGCGGAGCTGGCGGGCGTACTTGGTTGCGCCCCGGAGGAGGTGCGTTTTGCCGACGCCGCAGGACCCGTGAACGAATACCGGCGGACAGTCGATCCCGGACTGGATGACCTGCTTGATGGACTCAAACGCAAGGCGGTTGGAGTTGCCGACGAGGAAATCGTTGAGCGAGGGGCAGACTGGAAATCGGGCACCCTGCGCAGTGCCTCCCGTGTGTGACCCCAAGCGTGGTGATGCCGGGTCGCCGATGCGGCTGGCGAGCGGGTGGGTGCCTTGGTGCTGGCTATGTTGATCGTTCGTTCCCGCGTCGCGTCCGGCGTTGGTGTTTGTGCCCTGGGCGTACGCGTTGCGGGTCTCATCGACGCGGTAGGTGACCTTGGGCTCGGTGGTGCCCATGGCGAACTGGGCCGCGATGCGGAGGGGGGCACCGAGTCGGCGCTCGATCATATCGAGGGTGAAGCGATCGCCGGCCACGATCTCAATGGTGCTGGTGGGTTCGCCGTCTGATTCGACCAGCTTGTGGGTCATGGTGACCGAGCTTGAGAAGTATCGGCGGACCCGGTTGAGCCCCTCGGCTGCGATCATGTGCTGGCGGATCTGCTCGCAGATGGTGTCGCTCGAATCGTGCTCAACGCGCGGTGCTGCGTGATCAGATTCCGTGCGATCAGGGGTGATGGCCGATTCGATCGAAGCAGTTGGGCCGGTTGCGCGGCCGGGCACGATCGACTCGCTGAGCTTGATCGCGGGTGTCTCGTTCTGTGAGCGTGGGGACTCGGTGTTGTGGGCGGGGGAAGTGTGGCTGGAGGGGGTGGTGTGCTGCACGCGGTTATGCCTTTGGTCATCCAGGACCGCCCAAAGTGAGAGTGTGGTGATGCCTGCGCGATCCGATCGCGCACCATGCACACCACTGGGCGAGCAATGCTTGTTCGTTTCTCCGAGTCCATTCACGGTGCAGACTGATCGCGCCAAGTGAGCCAACGGCTCGCACACTTGTAGATGCAGATAGAAGGTCCATCTGGCTTGTGCGTCCGATCCGAGGTGGGCTTGTCTACAGACAGTGTTGTCCGAAGAAAAGCAGCGTGACGGATCGGTTGCGGGCTGGGTTCTGAGTGTCCCCTCAGAAGAGTCCGGTGATCGAGTTTACATGCCTGTCAATCCTAACTGGCAGAAGGGATGATAGAGACCGTCGGCGTGTTTCGCAAGCCTGTGTTTGCGTGAACGCGAGCCTGTCGGTTGTTGGCATTGGCCGGGCAGTGACTTAGCAACGCAAAGTTTTTTTCATCCACCATGAGCGGTAGTTATGCACATCGGGAGATCGAATTGTGCACAACACATCGTCCGCTTTTTTCGGTGGCTTGCATGCCTTCACAACCAAAGGGGTTAGGTGCTTGGCGATGCTGTCGGTGTGATCGGAGCGACGAACCCGACGCGCGCATCGAAGCGTTCGAAGCCCATCGATTCGTAGATTTTGATCGCCGGCAAGTTTCGGCTATCGACCGCGCAGGTGATCTCTTTGACACCCTGCGGGGCCAGCGCTGGCCAGCAGTCTGCGATGGCGTATTCGAGCACCGATCGCCCGAGACCGAGCCCGCGTGCGGAAGGTGCAATTCCTAAATAAACCAGCTCGATCGAGTGGCTCTGGGGGATGTGCGACAACAGGCAGCACCCGGCGGGCTGGTTGTCTTTGTAGATCAGGTGCCAGCGGGCGGGGGCGTAGTCGCCGGTGGCCATGTGGGAGTCGACGACATCGTCCATGGAGCGCAAGCCGCAGAGCTCGGGGCAGTCGAGGGTGTCGATGTAGCTGCCCTCGAGGGCGGCGATGAGGTCGGCGCGATCAGAATCGGGGGCGTTGGGGTCGAGGCTGCGGATCGGACGGATCTCGATGCCCGTGGGCCAAGCGGCGGGTCGGCTCGATTGCTCTGTGGACGGCAGCGGCTTGCGCATGTAGTCGAGCGTCCCCACGCAGACCATCCCGGCCCCAGTGCAGGTTTCGTGGGCCCAGGTGTGCTCGGGCTCGATGAGGGTCTGGGCGAGGGCGACCTTGGCGGGGCAATACGCCCGCAGGCCCTCCAGAGCCGCCCGGATCGAGGCGCTGATCTCTTGGATTTGGGTCGGGATCGGGCCCAGTGAGAGGTGCTGTTCGGGGTTGGAGAGGAACATCATGGCCGTCCGACCGGAGCCGAGTACGGCCAGCGACACCTGGCGGACCTTCTTGGGCTTGTGCAGGCCTTCGTCAGTCACGCCCCACATCAGGTCCAGGTCAATGCCGTGGTTCGGGGCTGAGGCGATCAGTCGGCGGGCGGCTTGGCGACGCCCGGGCGAGGCGACCAGACGCTCGGCGGCCGACAGACGCAGGGTGTGCGGTATCTGGATGGCGTGATCGGCTTGGATGGGCGAGGTCTCTGGCATGGCGGACGGATCGGGCTGGGCTCTTGAAGGAGGGGGCGAGGGTATGGGGGTATGATAGTGGGGTTTTCAGAGAATCACACGGAACTGGGCCCGCTGGCCAGCGAATACATTGCACGCGCGGGCGGCATACACTATCGTGGAGTTCGTTCCAGAACACCCCCGAATACACGATCAGATCCGAATATGGGATGCATATGACACACAACGATACGACGAAGCAGGCAGGCACACAGCGCATGGGCACCTTCGGGCGATTTTCAATCGCGATCGGGGCCATCGGCATGATGGGCTTGTCAAGCATGGCAGGGCTGGGCGTGCTCTCGGGCGCCTCGACCCCGGCATTGGCGGCTCCTGAGCCATCCCCGGTCTCGACCCAGTGGGAGTTCACCTTCGAGGACGGCCCGCTGCGTCTGGCGTGGGTCGACGATGGCGAGGGCAAGAAGCCGTATTTCTACCTGACCTACACCGTGACCAACCACTGGGGCGGCGTCAAGTTCTTCGCACCCGATGTCCACCTGATGAGCGACAACGCCAATGTGCTGCGTTCAGGACGCGGCGTGTCGAGCGATGTGACCCAAGAGATCATGGATCGGCTCGATAACCCGCTGCTCGAATCTCCCAACGACATCGTGTCCAATGTCCTCGACGGCGTCGAGCACGCACGCGACGGCTTGGTGATCTGGCCCGCCACTGACCTGGAAGCCGACGAGGTCACCGTGTTCTTCGCGGGGCTCTCGGGCGAGTCGCAGGCGTATGTGGTCGGACGCGAAACGGACAATCCGCAACGCTACACCCTCCGCAAGACGCTGATGCTCCGCTACTCGACCCCCGGCGAACTGGCCCAGCAGGGCGATTCGCCTTTCGAGCTGGCCGAGAAACGCTGGGTGATGCGCTAAAAAGCGGTTTTTGGGCTGATTTGTCGCCCAAAGAAACCGTTTTGAGGGTTGGCAGGGCGGATAGCTCGAAATTACATAACCCTCATCGAGAGCAGAAATTAGACTGGACGAATGGCGAATCTGGGCCTACGCTTGCCCCCGCGACGCGATTTGGTCGCGATGAAGATGATCAAAGAAATCAACCCCCGATTCGATGCCAAAGTGGGCGTCAGATGAATCAGCACGACGGAGATCTGTGTTATGGCACATAAAAAGGGCCAAGGCTCAACCAAGAACGGTCGCGACTCAAACCCACAGTATCGCGGTGTGAAGCTCTACGGCGGCGAATCAGCCAAGCCGGGCTCAATCATCATCCGTCAGTGCGGGACCAAGTTTAAGCCAGGCTTCGGCGTTCGCATAGGCAAGGACGACACGCTCTACTCCGTGTCGACCGGCAAGATCGTCTTCCAGAAGAACGGCCGCGTCCATGTCGATCCATACGACGCGGACATCGCCCGCCCGCAGTGGCTCCGCGAGTACCGCGCCGCCCACGCGAGCTAACGAATCGTCAACCGAATCAACGAAAGCCGTCCATTTTTATGGACGGTTTTTTATTGTGTATTGAAACAATTTGTTGTAAAGTAGCATGTGTGCTGGATGAAGGGATGCCAGTAAGTTTTTTAAGGAGAATCAAGATGGATAACGTGACGCGATGTATCAGTGTTCTTGCTCTGGGCATGTGTGGGAGTGTTGGTCATGCTCAAGAAGTCATTGATGTCTCGGGTATGCAATCGTGGGGGCTCGATGGCGATGTGCTCAACGAGCTCGGTGTCTTCGCGACGACGAAGAGCGGCGACCCAGAAATTGGCGGGATCGTGCTCGGGATCACTTACGATCTGACGATCGAGACCTTCGGCTCATCATGGCTCTCTGATGTGAATATCCGGTTCGGGAACTCTGACGGCACCTTCCATGGTACATGGCCGGATACTTTTATCCCGGGACTGGGAGTCGATCAAGGCGGCGTACAAAGGTTCACTGGGAGCTTTGTCACCGATTTTCATCTCAATGAGGATAAAGAGTTTCATATGACCCTGTTTGAGTCGTTCGATGATAATCCTGGGTTTGCCGATGCTGTTTTTCGCGAGGGATCAACGATCACGCTCGAATATTTTATCCCCGCACCAACCACCAGCGCGATGCTCGGGATGGGATTGCTTTGTGCGACGCGCCGTCGCCGGTAAGCCAACCGAACACAAAGGAGTTTGTTCATCAGGCGCTTTGGTACTCGCTGATGTTGGTGCCGCAGCTGTTGCAGAAGCGATCGTTGGCTTCGATCGGATGCTCGCAGCTCGGGCATTGGAGTGCGTTGACTTGATGGCCGCATGATGAGCAGAACTTGGAGTCGGGCTCGATGGGGGTGGCGCAGGTCGGGCAGGGGATGTCATCGTCGAGGATGGCGGCTCGGACCGCGGTGGTTGCGATGGTGACGGCGGGTGTGGTTTCTTTGGCGCCGTAGGTGGTGATCTCTTTGAGGTAGCCAATCTTGCACATAGAGCTACCAACACCCATCAGGATAATTCCTGGAAATCCGAGCACCAGAAAGAGTATCGGGGCGTTGTGTTCGCCAGAAAACGGATCGCCAGTGACCGCATTCACAAAGGAATAGATAAAGTTTCCAACTCCAATCAGAGTCATGATGACCCCAACGCCGAGCAAAATTGGTCCGAGAGTACGGAGGGCTGGTTTGACCTTCGGCTGCCCGTCGCGGGGTGCTTGCGATTGTGCATGGGTTTGTTGTTGCTTGGGTTCGATGCTCATAGTCTTTATTATATGAAGTTTCGAGCTTGAATGCAAGGCTTGTTATTCGCTGGGGAGCTGGGCTTCGAGCTGTTCGATGAAGTCCACGAGGAACGCGGGCATCTGGGGCAGGGTCTTGGGGTTCGCTCGCCCGCGATCGGCGTGCACGACCCAATGCCCGTCGAAGATCCATTGCTCAGTCATGCCGGGCTGAGGCATCATGCGGAATGACATCGCTTTGAGTTTCTCAACGGCCAGCCAGTCCGCCATCGGGCTGAGCATCGGGCGGACATGGTCGAGGTCGTCGGAAACGATCTCGCGGAGCTTGTCGAAGCGTTCGACGCCGAGGTCTTGGGTTGATCGGACACGATCGAGTATGTTGCGTTGGCGGATAATGGTCTTGGGCCACTCGGTGGGGGTCCATACGGCGCAGCTGATCAGGTGCTGCTTGTAGCGGCCGTGCCCGACGGTGTGCTCGCAGAGGATGACCTCGCGCTCGTTGACCACGCCGACGAGGGCGGACTTGATGGTTCCGGGCTTGAGGGCCATCGGTTTCATGCTCTGGGCGGCTTGGAGATAGCCCGGATCGAGCTCTGCTTTTTTGCACGGGATGAAGCCGTGGGTTTCGAGTAGCCTGGCGATGCGTTTGGAGCGTGCTTTGCGATCGAAGTGGCTGCCGATCCATGTCGGAAGCATGATGACCAGAATGGCAATCAGGATCATCGGCTCCGGGATCGACTTGCCGATCTTCGTGCCCGCGAGCACGCCGGCGAGCGCCAAGAAGATCGCGATGCCCACGATGGTATAGGGGCCGGGGATGGGAAGGAAAGATTCGGTGTTGGGCTCGTGGTGGGATACTCATGCGTTGCGGGCCTTGGTTGCTTGGGTGAAGTATATGGAGATTGGTACTCATATACATAAATTTGGGCATGATCGCAAGGCTTTTTACTCGCTGGGGAGCTGGGCTTCGAGCTCGTCGATGAAGGCGGTGAGGAACTCGGCCATGGTGATGAGTTGTTTGGCGTATGGGCTAAGAGTTTGTGTCGGTAGGATGATGGAGTTCATATTGGTGGTGTACTAACTATCGTCTGCATTATCTGGGTCTGGTAGTTTCCACAGATTCGAATCTTTCCAGTTTGTTGGGAATCCCATGCTGACAAGGGGAATATTCGGGTGATTTGAAACAAGTTGATGGAGATCATCTGCAAATTTATTCGTGTCATAGATTTGGTCGAGTAAAAATTTGCAGATTGTGAGAATGCCGAATACATGATCATTCTCAATTGCAAAGGGAGTGTGCCAGTCAGGGAATTTTTTTGCGTTCTTCGGGACTTGTGGGCGTTCTCTATGATGAATTTTTTTATTCCAGAGTCGTGAATGATGGGCACATGTATTTCGGATAATTCGAAGAGCTTGCAACCAAGATTCGAAGAGGACAACAGGAATACTGAATGTGTCAGCTACTTTTTGCTGAACATCTTCGTCGGCATACTTGTAAAACCAGCATAGGGTTCCAAATGAGATGACTTCGCAAAGCATCCATGCGGGGAGTGAAGCTTTGTCTTTGGGGAGTTTTAGATGATCGTTGCCATACTTCTCTTGAAAATGTGTGGCGAATAGTTCGTTGCTACGGGCTGATTCTCTGGAAATATTTTGCAAAAAAATTTGGCGTTCGGATTCTTTTGCGTTTGGCAATGACATGCTATTCGTTGCATATCCAAATGGGCCATGAGCATGTGAGTGGTAGTACATGAGAAGAGATCTAGTCGCTACCTCAATTCTCTCAATAGCATCGAGTACTAGTAAGCGAAGTTCTCGATCGAACACATAGCGATCCCAGATTTCTGCAAACGATGTGTTTTCTTTAAAATTGTCAGTCTTTATTTTTGGATTTGTTGCGTCTGGTTTACGGAACGGATACCAATACCCACTGAGTCTGTAATAGTTGGCGGTTTGAAGAGCGTTGGCGATTGATAATTTATCACCATTCATTCCTCGTGCAATCAAAAGGTCTGCTTGGTCGTCCCAGCTTATGGCAATTTTTTGATATTTCATAGCTCTACCTCCAGAATGGTAGGCGCATGAAAAACCCGCCATGAGAAGCATCGTAGAGAGGCTGGCGAGTGCGATACTTCATTCTATCGTCTGCTTTGGGTACAAACAAGTACAAACAAGTACAAACAAGCACAAACAAGTGTAAAAAAGGCATGCTGGCCTGATAAAAGGCACAGAATGAGTCAGTGAAGAGCAGCGCATGCTGAAATCAGCTGTTCAAACTGCTCGAAGCCGACCTGCGTTGCGCCGTCGGACCAGGCTTCTTTGGGGTTGGGGTGGCACTCGACGAACAACGCATGCACGCCGATGGCCGTGGCGGCTTTGGCGAGCTGCAGGGCGCGGTCGGGGCGTCCGCCGGTTTGTTCGCCTGAGCCGGGGAGCTGGGTGGAGTGGGTGACATCGAAGCAGACCGGGGGTGAGCTGAGCCCGGAGCCGAGCTGTGTGAACGATGAGCAATCGAGCTCCATCATGTCGGCGATCCCGATGAAGTCGTTGACCAGGCGGTGGTAGCCGAAGAAGGTGCCGCGTTCGGTGAGCAGGGTGTTCTCGCAGCCGGCTTCGCTGGCTTTGCGGATCGGGCCGATCATTTCTGAGGGTGACAGAAACTGGCCCTTCTTGATGTTGAGCCCGCACCCGTGCTCCTTGGCGGCTTGAGCCGAGGCTACAACGAGATCGGTCTGTCGGCACAGGAAGGCCGGGATCTGGATCAGGTCGACGGTCTGGGCGATGGCGTCGGCTTGCTCGGGGGCGTGGATATCGGTGGTGGTGGGGACGCCGAGCTCTTGCTTGATGGCGGCAAAGTGTTCGAGCCCCTGCTCGATCCCGATGCCCCGGCGGGACTTGCTCGACGAGCGGTTGGCCTTGTCGAAGCTGGCTTTGAAGATAAAGGGGAGCCCGAGGCTTTCGCACACAGCTTTGCAGTGTCGCCCGACCTTAAGCCCCAGATCGAGCGATTCGAGCGTGCAGGGCCCGGCGATGATCGCGAGGGGCTGGTCTTGGGCGATTTTGATGGGGCCGACGGTGCAGCTACGGGTGTTTGAGGTCTTCATCCCCAAGGCTAGGCTTTGGGGATAAAGAATGTCAGATGTCTGTGGGATTGTCTTTCCGGGAAGGGGAAACTACCCATTGTGACAGGGTTTTGATATAAATTACACATTCTTGGGGCATTTCTGATCGTTCGTTCTGAAGATCGGCTATTTTCTCTGCTTCAAGTGTTCCCTCTCGAGATCGTCCCCGAGCACAGGGCATGCTAACACCGGTTGTTTTTCCAACCCCCCCTGTGAAACTCAGCTGAGGCATGCTCTGCTCGTCCCACCAGGTTCCCTCCTTGGTGGGACGATCTCTTTTTGGACTTTGTCTTTAAAGTCGAAACAGCCGGGGAGAACCGGAGGTCAGGACACACGATTTTTCGCTCGCGTGTGCGCTGACTGATGGGGGGATGTGGTCTATGCTCTGTGCACTTCCGGGCGAGTAGCTCAGTTGGCTAGAGCGTTCGCCTTACACGCGAAATGTCGTGGGTTCGAGTCCCTCCTCGCCCATTGTCCGGAATATGCAAAGTATTGCAACGACCTGCAGGGATCGGCATAAGTGCCGATCCCTCTTTCGTTTGCGCCTCGGATTTCCATTCATTGCTTGTAGATGCGGCTTGTCGCTGCGCTCGAATCTGCGCCGCATGTGCGCCGGAATCTGCGCCACTTTGAGAGGCATTATATGGGGCCGATTGATTGGTGGCGGTGGTGGACGCGGCTCGCTCAAAGTCCTCATCACGAACCATGTGGTAATGGGCCTCGGCGATCGCTTGGGTGTGCCCCAGCCACGCCGTGCAAGTCGCAGCCGGGTACTGGGAGGCGAGTTCGGTGGCTCGGCTCGCTCGCATGGCATTGAACAGGCGGGGCCAGGCAGTCAATCCTGCACGATTGATGATCCGGTTGAGATTCGTACGGAGATTGGCGGAGCTACTCCGGTAGCGATTGACGACGAATACCGCCCCTTCGGGAGCCTGATCGAAGGCATCTTGCAGGATGGTTTGGAGCTCAGGGAACAGGGGGACCATACGTTCGCCCTTGCCAATGTGCCGCTCGGTCTTTGGAGAGCGAACCAGCATCCGGTTTTTACCCCAGTCAATATCTCCCCATTGAACACCAAGCACTTCAGAGGGGCAACGCAAGCCGCCGAAGCGGGCGAGGGCGATGATGCAACGCCAGTCGGCATCAGGGGCCGCCTCGATGAGCTTGTGGGCATCTTCGGGTGTGAGGTAGTACAGCCGCTCCCTATTCGTCTGTGCGCCCGCCCTGACCCCCTCGAACGGATTGCTTGGGATCATCGACCATCGAACGGCTTGCTTGAAGAACATCCGAGCAACAGAAACATCACGGGCGATCTTCGCGGGCGCATACCCTTTGGATTCGAGTGCTGAGCGCCATTTGTCGGCATCGCGTGTGGTGATGGATTCGAGCGGATGGTCTTTGTCGAAGTGATCGAAGAGTAGGCGTTTGGATTGGGCATACCGCGTGCGGGTCGATTCCTTCACGCTCATCGTATCGAAGTACTCATCGAGTAAACTGCCGAGGGTGTGCCTCTGTGTTGCCTCTCTGGGCTCTGCAAGCCCCGCTTGCACTAGTTTGCCGTAGGTGTCTTCGGGAAGCTCTGCGAGCCACTGGGCGGTCTGTGAGTCGATCGGGGTCGCTGTTTGAACAGAATCAATCAGATTCTCCACACGGGCAAAGAACCGCTCAGCTGTTTTTACATTGATCTTGCCCAGGCGGATCGTGCGCCGATCGCCCTTGGCGAGCATGAACTGGATGCGTTTGGTGCCGCCTTTGTCGCGGATGAGTGATGCCATTATTTTTTGCCTTCCGTTGCTGAGTCTACCAGATGTTTTGGCGATTTCCGAGCTTTATCTTCGTCATGAGCTAACACCATTTGCAATTGCTTCAACCGATTGGCTCTGGATTTCTTTGGCGCGTCATGTTGGTTTACCCAAGGACGAAGGTCATTCGGGTTGTATTTTGGCATCGTCCCGCCGCCCTCTGGGTGGCGTGGGCGGGCGATGCGGTTGGTTTTCTTCTCTTGGGGTTTTGGGGATACTTGATCCTGTGCAGTGGGCTGCACCGTTGCTGTCGGTAAAGTGCACCCTTGGCGTTGCTCTACTGCACTGTTTACAGTGCAGTCCATTGCCCCCTTGTCGATTGAATCGGCGGCCTTGTTCTTGGAGTTTAACTCGATTTTTTCGGAAACAACAACTGCTTGATTGCGCAGTACATCGAGATCTAGCCGCCAGGCATTGATTCGTCCTTTCCCGTTTTCATATCTCCCCCCTCCACCCCGTTCTTTGATGATTGCGCCGGATTGTTCGAGCGAATGTATTCGGTCAATCGTTGCACGTCTACCTAGGCGAAGGGAATCAGCCAAGCGCTGAATGGACATTGTGATTCTGAGGTTGTGCCTATAGAGTCCGTCGGCCATTGCCAAGAGAGTGGATCGTTGATATCGATCAAGACTTGAAGCTGCGACTAGCCCTCGAAGTTCACAGTCGTTAAGTAGGGGCGGGGTTTTACGTGGCTTACTCATCGCTACAGCCCCCCGCATCCGACATAACCGTTTGAGGCATTCGCGGATTCGTTGTATCTCTGATCAAACTCATCTTCATAGGGATACTTCGCCAGATAGAGTTACTAGCTGCGAACATGTCGTGTCTGATAGTGCTCTCATCATCACTGAGTTCATGAGATCTACTTGCCAAGATCGCTTGATAACTCCGTGCTCGTTGATTGGGCATGATTGCAGCGATTGTTTGGGATACCGCCTCCGATGTGCCGTTGGGGGCGTTGCGGCGGACTGGCGGATGCGAAGAGTCCAGTGATCGAGTATAATTGAGAGGTCTAATTTTCGCATCGCCCTTGCCTGCCAGCGGGGTGCTGCTTTGGTCGAATAGTGTGGATTCCATCAAGGCTGTCCTCCTTTCCGAGCGATGAATGCCTCTAGCTCAGAAACCGGGATGAGGACGGCACGATCGAGCTTGAATGACCCGATTTGTCCTGTCATTACCAGCTTGTGGAGTGTTCGCTCGGAGACGCCGAGGGCTATGGCAGCTTCACGCTTACGAAGAGTGAGCCGGAACTCGGATGAGGGATTGTTTATCGGTGTGGGAGGTTGCCAGTTGTTCACTCGGCACCACCTTCGCACTCGGCGTATTCGGCGAGTTTAATCCTGGCGCGTTCAAGGTGAATCAGCCATCGTCTTCCGGCTTTTATGGCAGGAATACGCCCGGCTTGAGCCTCACGCCTTAGCCACGCAGATGGAACACCGAGTTCGTGCGAAGCTCGAAGAATTGGTACAAAGGTCGTTTGGTTTTGATGATTTTCCATGCCCGGAGGATTTCATCAATTAGCAGAAAAGCCAAGCTTGATCCATCGGATTGGGCGGGGTATTCCGCCCTTGGGCGGGGTACGGGCGGGGTACGGGCGGGGTACGGGCGGGGTTTTGGGCGGGGTATGACGAGATTGTTACTGCTCTAGCTCTATAGCTTTCCTGATTCTTAACTCATGTTGGGGATAGGCCTCACATACTTCATTGACAGAGTGCGTCCATTCGCCATTCGGAGTTGATTGAGTTGAGTTGATGAGGGCTTTTCTTGTCACGGCTTTTCGCAAGGTGTCGCCTGTCAATAATCCCTTCGTAACTCTTGTGAACCACCTAGCCTTTTTGGTGTGATTTGAGATGGTTTTTTGTGCTTTTACATCGTTTTTTATTGACACAACTCTTTGCTCCACAAGCTTTAGCGCTGATTCGAGGGTGTGAAGAGCTTCTGGAGTAGGACAAGTGTGGCATCTTGTTCCTGGGCAGAGGTATTGATCCTCCTCATTCCAGTTCCAAGGAACCCATATGCGACCGAGTATTTGAGGTTCAGTCGATTCAAACTGCAACAATGCTAATTCACAGATGTCTGCTGTGATGTAATCGTTTGCATCAGGATCGGCAGCGAGGAGAATGGCAAGGATCGACTGACGGGCTGCGCGAAGTCGTTCCGTGATTTTTCCGGTAAACCGGAAATCGAGCTTGGCGACGAGATGTTCTTCACTTTGCCCTATTGCTGCAGAACGAGCGGAACAGATGCGTGTGATGAGGATTCTCTCTGGATCCCATCCAAGCCGTGGAGACTCAGGGTTGTCTGCATCCATTTCCCAGATGAACTCATTCGAGAAGGTTTGAGCGAGTAGATTGCCAGCAAGAGCGAATGACTCGGGATCCTCTGCAATCAGAATACGAGCTCGGCTGAACAAACTGTCCTTCCAATCTGCGTACTCTTGAGCGGAATGCGGTTTCATGCAATAATCCTTTCTGATGCAACCCGATAGAGCTTTTTGAACTCCATCTCTGAAGTCATCAAGTATGGGCGATTTCTTATTGACTTACGGCCCCTCCTGAATCGGCATGGAGGAAGAATCGATTTCGAGTCAGGGGAACTCAAGATAAGTCAGATTTTGCGACCAAATCTCGCGTGCAGTATGCAATTTAGATCGAAAACCGTTTCGTGGCAACGGCATAGACCGGTGATCCGTGTATATCGTGCTGTGCAGGCAAAAAACGAACGCCTGTCGATGCGCCAGCACTGTTTCCAAGCGACTAATGGCAATGAATCCGTCGCATCGATGTGAAAAACAACATAAAATCGACGAGATATGCTCGAAACCCTCTCTCATTGTTCATCTGCTCGGCCATCTTCTTCGATGTCTGTACTACAAGAACAACATTTGTTGTTCTGTCGGCTGGTGCAAAGCATCGTGGGTTGCTGAAGTCTTCGGCATTGCTGTTCGAGCCGTCAAGGACGCTCGCACGAGGCTGGCGAGTCTCGGCATATTCCGATGGCTCTGAACTGGCTGAATCCGCCTGAAACGGTTCAGCATACCGCTGGCTGTGTACCTGAGACGGATGAGTATTTGTCACAATAACAACCGATTCTGCCCCTTAGAGATCGCAAAAAACTCTCTAAGAGAGTTGATCGCCAGAAACCCGCCAAGGTGACGGATATGGCTGGTGCTCGCACACGAGCGAATGAATCCAACCTGAACGACATGACGGTGGAGGACCTCAAAGACCAATGGCGGTTAGCGGCATTGGTCAAACAGGCACGAAAGCGTGGGTGGGTTCGGAAGACTGAGGCAGAGATACTCGCTGTATTTTCGTCAGCTGCACATGCAATGCGGGTGGCATCGGTGAATCCAGCTGGGCTATTCGTATGGTTAGTTCGACAGAAACAATGGGATTATCTAAGCATACATGATGAGGACCGGGCCAGATATTCCTTGAAACAGATTCGTGGTGAGCAAGACAATCGCCTGAATAAGGAGTTCCAAACGCGCGCTACCCTACCGCGTTCATAGAGTTTGAAGTTGATCGATCGAATGGCTTCTAGAGTTCTCTGCGCTACGCGACTCCATCAACATAAACCGGCGATGGAACACGTGGATAAACACGAAACACATGCTGGAATATCTCTTCCGTGCATGTCATCACGTCTTCTTCAGAATAGTGTGTTTCTGGAAGGCCCGTGTCGTCGCTCCAGAGAAAGTCACGAATTGAAGCAAGTATGGAATCTCGCGTCATTTCTTTTGCACGCCAGTCGTCGATCTCTTGGATCTGCGACTTCACCATCTGGAGAAGCTTGACAGCAACAGACTTGATTCTGTCAGCTTCACGGCCAGTAAGCGAAGGTCTCTTCAAGAGGTCAAAGAGTGCTAGCGATTCCTCATCGAGGCCCTCGCGAACAGCCCTCGATTCTTCTTCGCCCATTTCTTGCACCAGGATCAATAACGCTTCAAAGGTTTTCTCGATCGTTACCCGATCCTTTTCACTGTTGTACTCTGCAACGATCTCCTCATAGTGGCGCTGGAAATCTGTTCTGAGTGGATTCTGCAGTAATAGTCGCTGTAATCGCTGCTCGATTGCTGATTTCAGGTTTTGAACAGTACTGTTCTTCATGGGGCTTCGCTCATACTCCTTGCGCAATCGTTCGAAGTCGATTTTACTGATGTCGTACGCTTCTGAATCCTCACCGACAATCACAGGACTGGTGTCGATTGCTTCGTCTACAACACCATGGAGTTCACGGATAACATGGCTGATGTCTGCTTGCTCACGGTCCAGCTGCAGGCTGTTATAGATGATCTTAACGGCTTCATGCGATGCCCTGTGCTTGTTCACTCCCTCAACGGTGATGCAAGCCTTGAACTTCTTGAATACCGCTCGGCACATGATCTCAAACCGCTTCCGGCTTTCATCGCCCTCGTTTGCCACTTCCTTAGAGGTCAGGATTGCTGCGTTTCGCTCGAAGGAGGTCTTTGTTATGACATCGTCGAGAGAAGCATTGCGTTCTGCAAGAAACTCCCGGACGAACCCAATCGTATCAGCTAGATCCGCTAGCAGTTCTTCCTCTGGTCTAGTGGGATCCGACTCGCAATTGTCTTCTTCGCGAGCTCCATCGCCAGTGCCTGCAAAGGTTGCCAGCGCCTTCCGCAAATTCTTTAAGATGCCACAGTAGTCAACGATCATCCCGTTATTCTTGCCTTCGCTGACTCGATTCGCGCGTGCGATCGCCTGCATCAATGTGTGCGCTTTTAGAGGCTTGTCCAGATACATGGTTGATAGGCAAGGCACGTCAAATCCGGTAAGCCACATAGCACACACAATCGCAATACGGAAAGGGTGCGCGTCCTCCTTGAAGGCGTCCTCAAGCGCCATGCGCTGCATGCTCCGGAACTGCGGCAGCTCTTGCATCGCTTCAGGGAGGCCCATACCCTCCTTGGTCAGGCGGCGATGAGGCTTGATATCCAAATCCCATTTTCGGAACTTCTCAACCTCGCCTTGTTCTTCGCTTACAACTACGGCTGCACGAGTCTCCGTCATCCATGCGAGTTGTCTGAGCCGGTATTGCTCTTCCTGCTCATCCGCGGCGGCCTCGAGTTCTGATTCAAGCTCCGTGATCCGCTCATCCCAGTATTTTTCGATCAGCACATGCATCCTCACGCACGTGACTTTGTCGATGCACACGAGTATCGCCTTGCCGGTCTCCCATGCCCGGGAGTAATGGAGAACAAAGTCGCGTGCCACCTGTTCGAGCCGCTTCTCTGCTGTAATGATGTGATAATCACGCTTAAGCTCCTGCTCAAGACGCTGTTCCACATTGATATCGCCTGTTTCAAGTTCCTCTAATTTGGCTGCAATGCGATCGTTTAGATCACCCACCGAGATTCCAAGTTTGTCACCGCGAGAGTCGTAGAACAACGGGACCGTCGCGCTGTCCTCAACGGCTCGCTGGAAATCATAGGTAGAAATGTATTTGCCGAAAACTCGCCGCGTGATCTCGTCATCCTGGAACAATGGTGTTCCGGTAAACCCGATATAGCTTGCGTGTGGCAGGCCATTCCGCATGTTCAAGGCGAGTGTGCCGTATTGCGTTCGATGAGCCTCGTCTGTGATGACAATGACGTCATCTCTGTCAGTGTAGGACTGCCCTTCGGCTAGGTCCTTGTTGAACTTCTGGATCAACGAGAAGATGTGCGATTTATGCTGGGCGAGGAGCTCGCCCAAATGTTCGCCGCTCGATGCTCGGCACGGATCACGGTCATTGTCTACAACTCCACATCCAGCGAAGGTTTTGTATATCTGCCCGTCAAGATCATCGCGATCAGTCAGCACCAGGAACGTGAAGTTTCCACCTAGTCGTCGATGGATTTTGCGAGTAAACATGACCATCGAGTAACTCTTGCCCGCACCCTGAGTATGCCAAAAGACTCCCAGTTTCCCGTCCCGGTCTTCGCGAGTATGCACCGCTTCTATTGCTCGATTGACACCGAGAAATTGATGATTTCGTGCGAGGATCTTGCGCGGTACACTAGCGGAGTCATCGAACAAGATGAAATTCTCGACAAGATCCAGGAAGTTTGCTTTCTCGCAGACGCCCTTGAGAAGCGTCTCCATGTCTACCGCGCCGGGCTGGTCTTCCATTAGTCGCTTCCACTCGTGGAAGTGCTCGAATCGACTTGTGACGGACCCGATCTTTGCATCAACGCCATTCGCAAGCACAACAATCGCGTTGTGGTGAAAGAGATGTGGGACCGTGTCTTTGTAGTCCTTGAAGTTCTTCTCATAGGCCGCTCGGATGTCCTTGCTGACGTTCTTCAACTCCATGAACAACAACGGGATTCCGTTGACAAACCCAATGATGTCAGCTCTGCGTCGGTATAGGTCTCCTCGGATCCACAGTTCCCGCACACAAAGAAATTCGTTCTGTGTGGGGTCGCCGAAATCGAACACCCGGACGCGATCTCGAACTCGTTCCCCATCCGGATTGCGATAGGTAACCGGTACCCCGTCTCGGAGTAGCTCATATTTCTCACGGTTCGTTGCAATCAGAGATTGCGTAGCGGTTGTGGCAGTAACCGTGCGCACCGCATCCTCGTATGCCTCGGCGGGTAAGCCAGGGTTGAGTTTCTCTAGCATTACCCTCAGCGACCGGGTCAGAACAATCTCTCGATCACTGGCTCTACCCAGGAGACTGTCAGGGCCGAAGTCCTCAGAGTTGTAGGCGTACACCGAGTCCCACTTGAGCACATGCTCCATGTACTCTGCTGTGGTCCTCTGGACCAGGTTGTCCTCGTTGTACTGGCCTGGACTCATGTCGAAGGAAGCCCCAGTTTGTCAAAGAACGCTTTGTTCCGTTCCTTTGCTGCATTGACCAGACGATCAAACGAGATGACCTCCAAGTACGCACGGAAGTTTGGGTTGTAGCCGAAGTAGCCCGAGTGGTCGTGCGTGGGAGTGAGGCCGAGCAGCTTGCATCGCCTCTCCACGCTAGGTGTGATGTCGCAGATCGCGTAGCAGAATCCTGGGATGTCCTGTGCCTTCGGAATCGGACGACCAGTGTGTGTCCGTACCTGCCCGTTCCGAATCCGCTCCAAGTACCCTAGCGCCTGCTCGATGGGATCTTTCTCTTCACCCGCCGCGGCATCATTTCGCATCGGACGCTTAAGCTCAACGATGACCAAGGAAGCTAATGGCAGCTTGCTCGAATCCGAGACGAGTATCGGCGTGTCGTACACATTGAGCGCGACGATATCCGGCTCTTTCGTCGCATCGGACGATGTCACTGGCATTGATTTTAGAGTCTTGTCAGAGGCGAGATAGTTGTGGAATGCCAGACGCTCATCCACAAGCCACAGATTACAGCTATCAAAAAGAATGTCATTGGAGGTCGTCCCCATCGGCATGATGAGATCATGGATGAGGTCTTCACGCGCATACTTGCCGTCATCCTGACGTTGTATCGCCTTCTCTAGGAGATCGAGGATGATACGACGGTGAGACACATAGTTGGCGAGGTCCGACTTCTTGATGTCCTCAGCAGTCTTCAGATACTCCTGTAGCCGAGTTTGATAATCCTCATAGACCTCGTCGGCTTTGGGCTCCATGACATCATGTCCATCGGCCAAGAGTTGGCTCTCGATTTCAGACAGTTGCTTATGGAGAACGAGATCGAGGTCCTTATCCGAGATACTAGGATCGACGGCAATCTCGTCTTCCGGAATCCGTCCCAGGATGGGCCGATACCGTGGCGCTTTGTCCGCGACGAACGAGGTCACCCGTTCTCGACTAAGACGCTTCTTCTCTTCTAAATAATCAGCCAAGAATGAAGCTGCTCGATCGAGCACAGCCTGACGGATTTCCTTCTGGGAGAGATCGTCTGACTCGAACAGTGCGAGCGGCTCTTCCTCGATATCGAAGCTGGTCCGTTCGGACCGCACCCTCACATCGAGAAGTGGCGAGCTGACGTAGCACTCGTAGACGAATTCCTTTCCGTCCTCATGGAGATTGCCGAACAGGCCTGGAATCTTACCATTGATACTCTCCTGAGTCACAAGCCGATTTGCAGCGCAGAATGCAATGCTGTGGTTTCGTGAAGACGATGCAGACAGCTTGATATGAATCAGTTCAAAGTTTGAACCCTTCATCTCGACCGATTCCGATTGGGCATCTGCCACCATGTGCTCTTCGTAGACCGCATCAAGAGCAATCGTCTCGCCATCATCGACCACCTCAATCGTCGGAGCGCCATCTGGCCGAACGAAGTACCAAAGGCAGTGCTCAAAAAGGTGACGAGCAATTGCAGGCGCAGTCTTCGGTGAAGCCTCTCGATATCGGCGGGCAAATCCACTGAGCGTGATCACTGTATGGCGGGGCGAATCGGCAACATCGGTAACAACAGGGTCTGAGACGCCTTGCTGCGCGTCAAAACGGAATACTCGCGATTTGCGTGAGCCTTCGGCCTCGTAGGTGCTCTCAACCGCGGCCCGATCGAAGGCCTTCAGCCACATCAGTCTGCCAACACCACGGCCACCTCGGTCCACTTTGTACTCGCTGTCCAGTGTTCGGAACGACTCCAAATTGTCGTCCGTGAATCCAATCCCATTGTCTGAGATCCTGAATCCGGTGATGTCACCCTTGGCTTCTGGACCCCGACGCTTCAGCCCTGGCTCAAATTCAATGGCTGCCTGCCCATCGCGGATTATCTGAATCGTGATGTGACCACGTGACGTCGGTACTTCCGCATCTTCAATGGCATGGATTGAGTTCGCAACCGCTTCGTAAAGTGGCAGCAGTCCTGCGCTCGCAGGAAGAGACGTATTTCGAAGCCGACCATGGAGATTGGTGGCGATGCTCATTTGTCGCCTCCTGCAGTGGGGCTGGTATCGGCATAAACAAGTCCGCGGCTTCGTACGACACCAATGAAGAACTCAAGCAAATCAAGCGCCCTTCGGAGGATTTCGCGGAATACCGATCGGAGACTTTGGCTATCCACCCCGAACTCTGTCGCGATCTTTCGGTAGTTGCTGCCTTTGCGATGGGCGGACCCTGAGGAACGGAGATTCTGCAGCTTCCGCAAGAATGCGATGTGGCCCTCTGCGTCTTCAATACTGCACGCCGCAAGTGCGGCCTCCAGGCGTGAGATGCTGCCCTTCAGATCAGTCAACTGATCCTTGGGCACCAGCGAGTTCAGCGATTTCTCATTCAGCGAATCGATTAGAATCTTCGTCAGCCCAAGCACGAGCTCATCGAAGTCTCGCTGCTCGTCAGTTGCTGGCACCCGTACACACTGAAAGTGATGCTCGTCTTCTGGCGCCAGCGGCAGAAGCAGTCGCCAGCCAAGTACCTCGGTGCAGGCCTTAGTAAGTTCGCCGTACTTCAGTTGGAATACATGTTCAGGGCGATCAGAGTCCGTGAACTGGGCGAGCATCTGACGTCGGTGGTACGTCTCGCTCACGCCATCTGGGCTTGCGATGTTATGGCTCCGCCAGTGAAGCTGGTCCTCGTACGGCAGGTCTCTTCCAAGATCACCAAGCCACGCGCAGACTTTGTCATCGTGGTGGTTGTCGAGGTACATGCTCCACAGGTAGCCGCAGCCGAGCATGCCATCGGAAACCTTGTACTTCCCTGGTTGCTGGTAGTACTTATCCAGTACCTCCTTTCGGAAGCTCACTGCGGTCAAGTAATTCGGGGCCTCCGGATTCGCGCCGAAGTAGTTCGCCAGCTCATCTGGGTTGGACGTGTAGGAAACCTCGTTGCCATCCTCATCGACGCCGATGATGAAGTCGACGTGCTTCTTTGGCTTCTCTTCAGCGAAGCCCCACATCCCGCTCTTTTCCTTCGGTAATGGTTCGATCAGTCGCTTGCCCAGAAGACGGCTGAATGCCTGGTGGCTCCCGATGCCGCCGAAGTCGCCGTAGTTCAACCCCCAGCACGCGAGCCCATCTCGGTGATCGCCTCCGCCCTCGGTCTGGCCGAGCTCTTTGAGAGTCATCGGTGAGTGCTCGCGACAATCGAATAGAATTGCCAGGTGCATCTCTTTGATCGCGAGGAACTGCCGGAGCTCCTTCAACCGAATCTGGATTCGGTTCGGTTCAACAACAGCCACGATGGTCTCGTTGCCATCGTCGTCGATCTTGATGTACCGATCGCTCTGCCGGTCGTGGTACAGGCGATGGAACAGTCGGAACTCCTCGGACAGTTCCTTGTAGTCCGGCTTCATGCCGTGAAAGCCGCGGTCGATCACCAGCGGCTCGATACCTGAGTCATCCCCGAATCGGCAGTACTCCGTCGTCGTCTCGCCATTGTCGTAGTGCTGAACCGCTCCGGGATAGCCGGACTCATGCATCAGATCCCAAGAAGGGGACGAGAGGCTCTTCTCGATGTCGGCCGTCGGGACGAGAGCGCAGTAGATGCTGTGGTTCTTCGGACCGTCGTTGTCCGAGAGATAAACAGTGACCATCTCCGTTGCTTGGAGTTGTCGGGTCAACTCCTTGAAGAGTTCATCCTGCGAGAGACGGGTCCTTTCGGTTTCGGGAGTCACACAGCCACCTCCCCTGTCATCAACCGGGGGAGTAAGAGATCGCGAGCATCTTTGAGTCGTAGCTGTTGAAGCTGGAGAGTATCAATCTGCTTTAACATCTGACGAACAGAGTCACCGTACTGATCCTGGAGAAGTCGTGGCGGAAGAACCGAGACGTACTCAGAAATGCGAGCTGGCTTCAAGTGGAGGACGTTTGTGCCTGTCGCATGCTCCCTCACCTCGCGTGAGAATGATGAGAAACGAAGTAGGCCATACATCCAAGTGGAATCTACGCTGCCGTGTGGAACAATCTTGACGGTGTCCATTGAGATGACACCTAGTTCCTTCATTGCGGCTGGGATCCTTGCCGCGTGAGCTACGATACGACGCTCTCGGGTCATATCGGTTACGGCAACGACAATGTCCCCAAGTTGAACTATCTGTTCAGGCTTGTGGGTTCCGATGAAGCGTTTTAAGCCATCAAACCTAAAGCCTCCGTCGCGAGCGATGCACTTGAGGTTGACAAAGGGCTTGCCTCCCGCTTCAACCAGCTCCGGCGAGCGATAGGACTTGCCACGGATAACCGAGATGTGGTCTCCAATTGGTTCCTGTGACCATCCCTCCGGCACACCATCGTTGATGGGTGTGTGCTCGTGACCGGGGAAGCGGAGGCGGACGAACCACTCCTCGTAGAGCAGCCGGGCCGCATCCTCCAGCAGCCTGATCCGCCGCGTGTTGTTCTCGATCAGATCGTCGTAGGCGGAAAGCACGCCTGCGACTCGTCGCTGGATACCGACGTCAGGCACAGTCAATTTGAACGAGAGAAGCTTCGCTTGGCTCAGATTATCTTGCGTCGCACCTCGGGATACCTGCTTATACTGGGCCTTGATTGTATCAAGAAGATACTTGATGTAGCGGACATCCGCCCGGTCTTCATGCGCGATGAATCCGATTACACTGTCAGGAAAACATGCTTCCATGTCGAGAATCGCAGTGTCGGCAATGTTCGCTGCAATCGTGATACACAGGGTATTAGGCGGCCACAATTTGCTTTGCGCGAGGCCAGCGTCGCTGTACGTTTGAGAGAAGTCGCGGAGGTAGAGGTTGGCTCGTTTGATGTCACCAGTTTGTACAAGCGGATATGGGCCGCCGTAGAGATGCGCAGCGTCGCGTGGCCGATGGCGAGAGCGACCTCGCGATACTGTGCCAAGCTCATCCAGACTGACCTCGGCAAGCTTCATATACCCATCTCCTTGAGGTTCTCCTGAATCGTCTTCGCGAGCTCGGTCGCCTCCACGTTCAGTCCAGCAAGCTCAATGTGGATGTCGCGTATCGTCTCCTCGAAATCGAAGTCCTCGTCCTCCTCCTGCGGCGCGACACCTACGTATCGGCCGGGTGTGAGTGACCAGTCCGCCGCCTCAATGTCGGCCTTGCTCACGACCTTGACGAGCCCAAGCACATCGACCAACTCTACATCCGGGAATCGGTCCTTAAGCCAAACGACCTGCTTGTGGAAGTACGTAGCCAGCTTGAGCTGCTCGACCAGCGACTTGCGGACTTCTTCGAGTTCCTTGATCAATCGAGTGAGACCGCGGCGGTCAAGGTGTTCGGCGACAGCCTCGGTGACCGACTCATCTGCTTTGCCAGACGGGTCATTGGCGAACGTGTTCACAGCGTCGCGAGCGCGGGCCGCGACCTTGTAGATCAGGTCAGCCTGCTTCACGAGCCCTCGGAGCTTGATGGCGGTGGGGGCGAATACCTTGCGGGCTTTGTGCTGGGCAGCGTTCGTTGTTGGAGGCTTCTTGGCGTATGCCTTTTCAAATCCGGCAAGCGCCTTCAGTAGCGTGTCCCGGTCACCCTCGTACGAGCCGATCGTCTCCGCGATTTCCTGAACAGCTCCTGCGACGTCGTCGTGCAGCGCTGTATCGATTCCCTTTGTCTTCCTCGTTTCCGTAACGAACTCGGCAAGCGAGTCGGCTATGGCCTGCGCTTTCTCATCGAATGACGAAATGCTCTCCGGTACGGCCGCACACTCGCGGCAGGTGGACTCGAAATATTCGCGCACGAGCGACAGAAAACGATCCGGCTCTTCGCGATAGAGCCAGACTATGGCAGTCAGGTTGGCGAGCTGCTCGGGCGTGAAGTCGTAGACCTTGCGTGTGACTTTGCGGTAGACGCTTCGGGCGTCGAGCATGAGCACTTGGTCTTTTCGCTTCTTAGGCTTGTTTCGATCAAAGAACCACAACTCACAGGGCACAGAACGTGTGTAGAAGAAGTTGCCGCGTATCGCGAACATCGCGTCAACGTCACCGGTTTCGACGAGTTTCTGCCGAACATCCTTCTCGCCGTGCCCTGCACTCGATGCCTGGGAAGACATGACGAACCCGGCACGCCCCTTCTCACTCAAGTAGCTGTAGAAGTAGCTGATCCAGACATAGTTGCCGTTAGAGACCTTGCCCTTCTTATTGATTCCCGGCAGACCGAAGGGCAGGCGTGGGTCTCGCTTGATCTTGTCCGCGTCGATTTCATCGACATTGAATGGCGGATTGGCCATCACATAGTCGGCCTTGCCGAGCAGTTCGTGCGGGTCTTCGTAATACGTGATAGCTTTCTTGATGTCGCCCTCAAGCCCGTGAACCGTGAGATTCATCTTGGCTAGGCGAATGGTTGTAGCATTCTTTTCAAGTCCCCGGAAGGTGAGTCGTTCTGTCGGGTTTTGCCCGTGCTCTTCGACCATGCGCGCGCTTTGCACGAACATGCCGCCCGAACCGCAGGCCGGATCAAGTACGGTTCCTTTCTCTGGATCAAGCACATGCGCAATCAGAGATACCAGAGAAATTGGGGTAAAGAACTCGCCGCCGTCGTGAGCACCTTGGTCAGCAAACTGCGTGAGGAAGTACTCGTAGATTCGCCCGAAGACATCGCCTGAGACCTGCTTGAGTTCATCTGGGTTGAGCGTGCGGAGGAGCTGGCCGAGGACGTCATTGTCGAGCTCTTGATACTCACTCTTTGGCAGCACGCCTTCGAGTGTGGTGTAGTCACGTTCGATTGAATCCATCGCGTCAATGATGGCTTTGGCACGATCTTCGCTATCGGGAAGGTTTACGAGGTAGTCGAACTGCGCTTCGGGCTGAAGGAAGATTGCGCTCTGCTGAGAGAAGTCTTCTTTGTTGATCGACCTTGGCTTGCCACCTCGTTTTGGAAGTGTCTCCTCAATGCGGTCTTTGACTGCCAAGTAACGGCTGAAGGCGTGACGAAGAAACACCAAGCCCATGACAGGTAGGAAGTACTCATTACTTGCGTAACTAGAATTCGCGCGGAGTGTGTCCGCTGCATTCCAGAGTCGTTTCTCGATTGCTTCAATGTGTTCTAGCTGGGTCAGGCTCATGTACTGAGCTCCTTGCGTGTCTTTTCCTGGTCATCCAACCAGCGATTGATAGTAACCTTCTGGAACCGCCAATGCTCTCCGACTATCTGCCCAGGCCCCTTGCCTTCCTATAGCATTGACTTCGCGACTTGTGGGCAGGACGCGAGGTTGTCGATGGTCATCACCTGCGGAGGATCCGGTTGGAGGTCGAGTTGCCGCTGAACGGATGCTGACATCCGTATATGGTATGTGCTTGTTTTTACCAGTTGATGGATTCTCAAAATTACGGCCACCGATTTGCACAAGAATCGCGTACCGGATTACGAGCATCGTGCAGAAGTGCTGCAGAAGACCCAGCTCATGACTACAAAGGATCATTTATAGTGCAAGCGAGTGTAGTGCAACAGCACAACACTCGCATAAGCGCTTGTGAATGCAAGGCTTGGCAAGGCGATCGATCTAGACCAAACCGACGACATTCAGCTCGGGGCCAGTTGGCAACAAAGGCATGGTTCAACTCCAAAACTTGTAAATGACAATATGGCCAAGGGTCCCAAAATACAAATGATGCGGGCACTACGGCGGATTTGGTCAAATTGCGAGCCGAGCGCGGTTTAGACGGCATTTACACTGTGCTAGCTGAGTATCGACAACGACTGAGCCACGAGATTCACCGTGCGCCGAAGACTCAGCAGAGCAAGTCAGCGCCCTGGTCACATTCAAACTAGCCAGTACTTGATGCGTGTAACCATTAAGTCCAAGCGATATCTCCTTGATTTGTTTTTGTCAGCCGAGCGTGGGAAATGTAGATCAGGTGCAACCAAGCGTTAATCTGAAGCCCGTGAGACCAGTACGCGCGCACGCGCGAAGCAATAGGCGTGCCAACGACATTGAGCTGCAAGGAGATGCAATGTGCAATCATTTCACGATCAGCCAGAGCAGATCGATCTATCGAGCATGATGCCCATCCTTCGCATGATCAGATTCACGGTGATTCCGACAACCAGAGCAATGGCCGTCTGTATGGACGGCTCAGAACCTGAGCGTCGATTTAGCCCATTTCGCTCTTGCTTGATTGTTCATCACGGGCAACCCGCTCTGAACGCATCAATGACCGTACTCACATCGACGAAACTGCTTGTTTCCTGAACTTGGGTCTCGGCTTCTCCCTGCGATGATACTGTAAACCAATGTTGATCAGACATGGTTTCATGTTCGAAAAATCTCGCCACATGAGCCGTCTCGGGCACTCAGTCTATCCGAGAATAAACCGCTACCCTCACATTGGGTGCAGTACAAGCAATGAGGGCAGTTCAATGGGGTGCCTCGATGTGTCGCTTCCTGTATTGGTTCGCTGTACCTGTCAGATCCTCAAAATTTTGTCTCATGCAACCCCATTGCCATTGCCGAGGTATACTCACACCGTGCAGAACCGTCCGCTCGCCATCTTCTTGACCATGCTTATCAGCTTTCAGGCCGTCTACGGCGGCCTGGACGGTGCCGTGGTCCTGTGCCTTGGCGGCGGTCACGAGCATGAGCAATCAGAGACGCCCGGGTTATGCGAGCTTGCGTGCGGGCATGAAAATGTCATCACTGGACCGGTGTCTACTGATCAGCATGGCGACGATTGTGCATGCGTCGATATCGAGGTCGAGTTGGTCGAGCTTCTCAGCCTTCCAAGAGTTGATTGTGATTCGATGCAATCTATTTTTGCTCAGCCCACCCCGGCATGGATTGTCGCGGAGCTGGGGCATGGCCTGTCATGGACCGGGCCACCGGCCATGCCGCACTGGTTCGATCCAAGCGGGTCCCAGCGGCTCGCGATCGTTTCGTCCACGCGACTGATTCTCTAAATCCAATCTGAGTCCGAATCGTGCCCAGAGCAGCTCCGGCTGCATTGGGCGGTTTGTCGTTTACTCAGATAGGAATAACTTATCATGGACATCTTAACAACCCCGCTTTTTCGGCGGGCGGCCTGGCCCGGCATCGCCGCGGCAGCGGCCGGTGGATTGCTCGTCGGCTGCCAAAGCTATGAGCGGACACCGCTCGACCTCACCTTACATCGAGACACACTCGAGAGCCGGCTTGACGCCGGAGAACCGATCAACTCCTTTCTCAACCGCCTGAACGAATCCGGTGTTGATACGCCAGGTTGCTTTGATCCAAGCAACGGGTTGTCAGTGGCGGAGGGTGAAGTCCTCGCGTTGTTCTACAACGCAGATCTTCGATTGGCGAGGCTCGCGGCAGGCGTCGCGCTCGCCGATTACGAAACAGCGGGGTTATGGGAAGATCCGCAGTTCGGCTTCGACGGCGCTGAGATCCTCTCGCCTTCTGGGCCGTTCGAGTTCGGCCTGTCACTGAATCTGACCATACCAGTATCCGGGCGACTGGGCGTGGCCAAGGACCGCGCGGAAGCCGTCTACGAGACCGAGCTCAGGCGGATCGTGGATGCTGAGTGGACCATACGCGCTCGAGTTCGATCGGCGTGGGCCGCGTGGACGGTTGCCGATGCACGAGTGCGTCTGCTCAACGATGTGATCGGGCAGGTCGAACGGATCGGCACCATCGCCGATCGTCTTGAAGCAGCAGGGGAACTCACCCGCATCGAGGCCCGGCTGCTTCAAGCCGAACTCGTACAGACACGGGGCCGGCTTGCTCAGGCTGAGTTTGCAGCAACCCAAGCTCGCGTAAACCTCCTCGGGCTGCTTGGATTGCCGCCATCGGTTGACATCGACCTCATCCCGTCGCTCGCGGCCGGGGAGAGGGAGTCGATTACAGACGAGTTGCAGCGGCTCATCGAGGCCAATACCGCGCTCGCCGTACGCCGTGCGGAGTTCCTCACTGCCGAGGAATCACTCCGTTTAGAGATCCGGAAGCAGTACCCGGATATCGCGATCGGCGGCGGATACGGGAGCGAAGACAACGATGACCGTCTCCTGCTGGGTCTATCGATCCCGATTCCTATGCTCAATGCGAACCGTGCCGGTATCGCCGAAGCACGAGCACAGCGAGACATTGCACGCGCTACGGCGGAGACCGCCTTTGAGCAGCTCACGCGCCAGCTTGCCACAACGAACGCGGCGATTGTCTCTGCCAGGACCCAACTCGAAGCGTTCGAGACGCAGTTGGTACCGATGCTCGAAGAGCAGTCAAGAGAAGTTGAACAACTCATCGATCTCGGGGAGGTCGACACGCTGATCCTGCTGGAAACAGTCTCTCGCCGCTTCGAGGCCAAGAGCCAACTGCTCGACCTACGCCTTGCTGCGCTCAATGCTGAGATCGAGCGTGCAAGGCTGCTCGGGCCGGACCAGCCCGAGTCACCAGCACCTATTGAAAACACCATAGACAACACATCACTGACCACGGGGGCAAGCCCATCGCCCACCGAGGAGGATTCCAAATGAACACAACTCACCGAGCTGCTCTGATTGCAGCGACAGCATTCCCATTGTTTTTTCTCGTCGCATGCAACGGTGACGATTCAGGCTCTACCGAGCAAGTCGCTCACCACGAAGATGACGGTCACGATCACGGTGTAGAAGCGACGCCGGAATCATCTGACCGCGTCGCCATCTCCGCGTCGGTTCGCTCGAATCTCGGCATCAGCTTTGTCACGGTCGAGCGACGGCGGATCGAGCAGACTCTCAGAGTCCCCGGCCGATTTGAGTACCTGCCAACCGCACGGCGTGAATACAGAACGGCCGTTCCGGGCAGGGTCGAACTGCTCGCAGCGCAGTTTCAGCGTGTCAACGCCGGCGATGTGCTCTACCGGATTGACTCTCCGGCGTGGCGAGAGATGCAGCAGCAACTCGCCGATGCTGAAGCACAAATCCAGAGGTTTGGTGCGCGGCTCGAAACCTTTGAGCCACTTCTCGCGGCACATGAACAGCACGAGGAAAGCCTGCACGAGAGTGTCGCCGTGTGGAACGAGCGCGTCGACCAGCTCAAGAGCGTGCGAGAGATGGGCGGTGGCCGCATCGACGAACTTGCCCAGGCAAGGGCCGCGGTCGCGAGCAATCGGGCCGAGCTTGCGAGTGTGCAAGAGAAGAAGGCCGAGCTGCACGCCGATCGTCAACAGACCCAAGCCGATCTTCGGGCGTCAGAAGCCCGACTGAACTACCTGCTCGACTCCGCCGCAGCCATCGCTTCGATTGATCGAGAGCAGCTTGTCGCCACGATCAGCACTGATCATGCTGCTCAACCCGGGTGGGCGACGGTCGATACGATCGAAGTAGTCGCGAGCGAGGCGGGTATTGTGGAGGCGATGGGCCTGACAAACGGTTCATGGGCAGATGAGAAGACGCCCGTGATGACTGTTGTGCAGCCCGACCGGCTCCGCTTCCGGGCGTCAGGTCTTCAGAGTGATCTTGGGGTGCTCAAGGACGGCCTGCTCGCCAGGATTGTCCCCCCGACGCCCACGGCCGTCGGCCGCGCGGTGCCGTTGCAGGACACGATGGACGGCACGCTCACGCTCGGGCTTGCTGGCGATCCCAACGACCGCACGCTTGAACTCTTCGTCGTTCCCGGTGAACTCCGATCTTGGGCACGACCGGGCATCTCGGCTCAGCTTGAAGTTGTGACTGACGCTACGGCAGTACCCGAGCTTGCGATTCCTCTCGCTGCTGTGCAGCGCGATGGGCTCTCGCCGGTGATTTTCCGCCGGGCTCCCGACAATCCCAACGAAGCGATCCGCATGGAGGCGGACCTCGGCAAAGATGATGGCCGGTGGGTCGCGCTGCTCAGCGGTGTCCGTGATGGCGACGAGATCGTCCTCGACGGCGCGTTCCAACTCATGCTCGCGACCACCGGATCGATTCAGAAGGGTGGCCATTTTCACTCTGACGGCACCTTCCACGAAGGGGAGGACTAAGCCATGTTGAAAGCAGTCATCCGATTCTCGCTCCAGTATTCATCGCTTGTTCTTATCGCTGCCGTTATGGTGGTCGGGTACGCCGGCTATCGGCTCCCGCGCATGAGCGTGGATGTGTTCCCTGAGCTCAACGCGCCAACCGTGACCATCATGGCCGAGTCGGGCGGGCTCGCCGCCGACGAGGTCGAGCAGTATGTAACCTTCCCCATCGAGTCCGCGGTCAACGGCATGACGGGCGTGCGGCGCGTCCGCAGCGCCAGCGCCATCGGTCTTGGGATCGTATGGGTCGATCTCGATTGGGGGACCGACCTCTATGACGCGCGTCAGCTCGTGGCCGAGCGGCTTGTCACCGCCCGAGAAAACCTTCCCGATGAGGTTGAGCCTTTCATCACGCCGATTACTTCGATCGCCGGCGAGATCATGCTCGTATCGCTCTCCTCGCCCGATGGCTCCGTCGATCCGATGGAGCTCCGCTCCTACGCCGACTTCGATCTTCGAAACAAGATTCTCTCCGTACCTGGTGTTGCCCAAGCAGTCGCGATCGGCGGCGAGTTGCCCGAGTATCAGGTCAATGTCAACCAAGAGCGACTCCGTCTCTACGACCTCACAATCACGGATGTGGTCGAGGCCGCGGGCGGCGCGCACAGCACCGCCAGCGGCGGTTACCTCGTCAATGTCGATAACTTCGAGATCCCGATTCGTCAACAGAGCCGCGTGACGAGACCCGAAGACATCGCGAACTCCATTATCAAGTACCACGAAGGTGTGGCCGTAACGATTGGGCAAGTTGCCGATGTCCGTCTGGGCCCAGCGCTCAAACGCGGGACCGCATCGGAAGGCGGCAACCCCGCGGTCATCCTGTCGATCCAGAAATCGCCCGGCACCAACACCCTCGCCCTCACCGACAACCTCGACGCGCTCTTTGATCAGATCGAGCCAACGCTCCCTGCTGGCATTGTACTAAATCGAGACGTGGTTCGTCAGTCGCACTTCATCGATCGCGCGGTTCACAATGTGACTAAGGTTCTCGGCGAGGCCATCATCATCGTGCTGGTTGTGCTTGTGCTGTTCCTGATGAACCTGCGAACAACGCTCATCACGCTCACGGCCATCCCCATCTCGCTGGCCGTCGGTCTGCTGATGATGGACGCGATGAATCTCGGGCTCAATGTAATGACGCTCGGCGGCTTGACCGTCGCGATTGGTGTTCTGGTCGATGATGCGATCATTGATGTAGAGAATGTTTTCCGACGCCTTAAGCAGAACCGTGCGCTGGCCGAGTCCGATCGTCGTCCGTTTACGGAGGTCATTTTCGACGCCAGTAATGAGATCAGACCCGCGATGGTCTTTGCGACTGTGATCATTGTGATGGTCTTTCTGCCGCTCCTATTCCTGCAAGGGCTCGAAGGCCGGTTCTTCCAGCCGCTCGCGCTGACCTACATGATTTCCATCCTCGCGTCCCTCGTGGTCGCGCTTACGGTCGTCCCGGCTATGTGCAGCTTCCTGCTCAAAGGCAAGCTCGGCGGGACACATGAAGATCGCGACGGATTCCTCGTGCGTGTTCTCAAGCGTGCATACGAGCCCTCGCTGCGGGCCGCGATCCAGTTTCGAGCGTGGGTGCTCGGGGCCGCAGGTCTGATCACCGCCGTAGCATTGCTCCTGGCGAGCACATTCGGCACATCGTTTCTACCCTCCTTCAACGAGGGGACATTTACTGTCTTTCTCCTCGCTCCTCCCGGAACATCGATTGTCGAAAGCGACCGGCTCGCGACCGAGGTCGAAAAGCAACTCGTGGACATCGATGGTGTTCGGTCGGTATCTCGCCGCACCGGGCGAGCCGAGCGTGATGAACACGCCGAACCGGTCAGCAACTCGGAGGTCGAGGTCACGGTCGATGCAGGGCGATCACGAATAGAGATACGCGATGAGATCGATCGCATTCTCGCATCGATCCCAGGCATCACAACCATGGTCGGCCAACCGATCGAGCATCGTCTGAGTCATGTCCTCTCGGGGACTCCCGCCGCCGTCGCGATCAATGTGTTCGGCGAGGACCTATCAGAGCTTCGTCGCGTCGCCAAAGCCATCGAAGGTGAGTTACAATCGCTCCCGGGTGCCCGCGATGTGAATGCGAACCGTGAAGTCATGATCACCTCGCTCCCGATCCGCTATCGCCACGCAGAGTTGGCTGCAGTCGGTCTGAGCCCTGCGGATGCGGCCGAGCAGGTCCGGGAAGCGATCTACGGCGAGGTGGTCGACACCGTGAATCAGGGGGTCCGTCAGTATGACATAGTTGTTCGTCTCGCGGCCGCAGATCGAGAATCAGTACAACAGGTGCGTGATCTACTTCTTCGCGGACGCGGCGGCGCGACCGTGCGACTAAGTGATGTCGCCGACATCGGACCCGAGCGGTCGAGCAACCTGATCACCCGCGAGAATGCTCAGCGGAAGGCGGTCATCTCTCTCAATGTCGCTGAAGGATCGAACCTCGGCGATCTGGTCGCCCAGGTACAGAAGCGGGTCGATCCCATAGTCCAAGAGGCCGGGATGACCGTTTCGTACGGCGGACAGTTCGAGGCCCAGCAATCTGCATCTCGAACTATCTTGGTCGCTGGTGTAGCGGTGGCTCTTGTGATGCTCATGCTGCTTCAGATATCAACGGGCTCAATGCGGGCCGCTGTGCTTGTGATGCTCAACATGCCGCTCGCGCTCATCGGTGGTATCGCCGCGATTTATCTCACCGAGGGTAGTGGGGCGATCGGTAACACGCTCGCCCTCATCGGAATCGGCGGGGCATATGTACCGCCCGTGATTTCGATCGCGAGCCTCGTTGGATTCATCACACTGTTCGGTATCGCCGTTCGCAACGGCATCTTGCTCATCAACCACTACAACCACCTCATGCAGCACGAGGAGGTGCCGCTCAGCGAAGCGATTGTGCAAGGGTCGATGGAACGCCTCGTACCGATCTTGATGACCGCGATCTCAGCGGCTTTGGGCCTCCTACCGCTAGCGCTGGCTGCGGGGCAGCCTGGCAGCGAGCTGCTCGCCCCGCTGGCGATCGTCACGCTCGGCGGCCTGCTTACCTCCACATTCCTGAACCTCTTCGTTGTCCCCGCCGGCTACTCGCTGGTGTTTGGACAGAAGCTCGAACCACGCCGGCGTGCGTTGCCGGCCTTGATTACTCGGATCGCCGGAGCACTGCGCCCGGCAAAGAAAAAGGAAAAATCACAATGAACGAGTTTACAAAGTTGCTCATCGCATCGAGCCTGGCCGGGGTGCTGTTGATCGCCGGATGCGAGATTGAATCAACACCAGAAGGTTCGGTGGCACACTCAGAAGGTGTCGGCCACGATCACTCCGGCCACAACCATGATGAAGACCACAACGAAACTGGCCACGGGGAGCACGATCACGATCACGACCACGAAGATGGGAGCCATCACGAGCACGGAGCCGAGCGGTCCTTGGGATCGGTTGTCTTTGCCGGCTCCACACTCAGCGTCTCTGCCGGTGGTGAAATCAGGCCCAACGCCACGATCCATGTAGAAATCGAACACACGGCCGGGCGGATTCCCGCGGCGATCAGACTGTGGGTCGGTACTGAATCCGGCGAGAACTCCCTTAAGTCAAAGGCGAGCAGGAGCGGCGGCAAGTACATCGCAAAGGCGGAGCTTCCCGCAGAACTCACACATGAAGATGCACTCTGGATCGAGATCGAGACTTCCGATGGCGAACGCATCTTGGGTTCCATCGCTCTGAACTAGGCATCTGACCATGACCGGGATGGCTGCGAGGATGTAGTGGATTCAGCCGCCACGGAGTAGGATGTTCATCGACTGGCTAGGGCATTTGTAGTACATTTGGTCATAGTGTGACAACGCAAGGTCACTGTAAACACTTGTCTGTGGAAATCTTGCGAAAGCGGGCGGTTGGGATCGAGTTGGCGAAAATTAGCTTGGGGACCTGCCCCCAGAACTTTGTCCATTTCCTATGGGATACATTTCGAAGAGTGGACTCGGTTTGTGGGGCAGATCAAGAGCTTGCGCACATGCTGGACTCGATGAACACCGAATGCAGGCACGCCCAGATTGAGTCTTTGTGCGTGGATTTGTCATGGAATGAGCGTGATTTGTTCATGAGTGTGATTGCTGGGTAGATGTCAGGGATGTGGTCGTTTGAAACGGTTCGGAGGGAATAATCCATCGGCTTGGACACTTCACTGAGGAGTCGGGCGAGATGTTTCCCGATTGATTTGTGCACCGATCCTATGTAGAGTCACCTGTATGATGCGATTGCTGACCATCCTGATTGTTCTGCTTGCGGGCCTGCCGCGGGTTGGGCTTGGGTTGATCGAGGCACCGGCTGAGACCGGCTGCAGCGATATGGTCTGCCAGCCGATCATCGTCGAAACGGGTTGCTGTAGCGAACCTGCACCGGCTCAGGACATGAGCGTGTACTGCCCGATGTCGGACGGCCCGTGCCGATGCGGGGTCGATCGGAATGACGATCCTCAACGAGCACCCGAGGCTCCGCTCCAGCGAAGCGACTCACAGATCACCCTCGGATTATCGAGGGCGGTTGCTCAAGTTTGTATCTGGAGCATCAGCGACGACGGACAAACCGATCGCCCGATGAGCGGGCTCGTCGAGCATGTGCACGCCCGGTGCACACACAGCGAAACACAGGCCATCCTGGGTATCTGGAGAACATAGAGCACCGATCCACAAGGGCAATGCGCGCACAGTGCATCGCTATGCGGTGATCCAATGTTCTCGTTCTACCAACTATTCAGGAGAATGCGATGGCGACACGCCTATGCATCGGCGCGTTGATCGCCGGCCCGGGGCTCATGCTCCTGGCCGGGTGTTCAACGAGTCCGTTCGACTACTCATCTCATCAAGGACCTTCGGGGCCCCATCGGCTCACAGTCCCTCAAGACTCAACATCAGCACCAGGCTCGATTTATAGGGATCAAGAGCGGGGAGCGCTGGGATCGGATCAGAGCCAGACTACGGGGGGAGTCGTGGATTCGACCCCCGAGTCGTTTGTTCGCTACGCCCTGTACCACAACCCGGAGGTTGAGCGGGCGTATCAGCAATGGCGTGCGGCCAGCGAGCGGCTGCCTCAGGTGCGATCTTTGCCCGATCCCCGGCTCAGCGTTGGGTTCTTCCTCGATGAGGTGGAGACCCGCGTGGGGCCTCAGCAGGCCAAGGTGGGTTTGCAGCAGATTTTTCCGTGGATCGGCAAGCTCCGCGATCGGGAGGACGCGGCTGCCAAGGGTGCACTCGCGGCGTGGTATCAATACCAACAGGCACAGCTCGAGGTTGTTGAGCAGACGCAGATAGCCCTCTACAACCTTGTGTACCTCGACGAGGCTACCAAGATTACCCAAGAGAACTACGCCTTGCTCGAATCGTTTGAGGCCGTGGTCCGGGCGAGGTACCGGGTCGGGGCTGGATCGCACCCGGAGCTGATCAAGGTCCAGGTCGAGCTTGGACTCCTCAGCGATCGACTCGCCGGGCTCGAAGCGCTGCGTCCATCGCAGGTCGCCGGGCTCAATGCGCTGCTGAATCGATCGCCCGGTGCATCCATCGAGCCCGGGATACGGCTTGCAAATTCGGTGGCAAAGGGCGACGCCCAGCAGGCGATCACGCTGGCTCGGGTGTGGAGCCCGGTGCTCCAAAGTATCGAGGAGCGGATCGAGCGCGCGCGGATCAATACCAAGCTCGCTCAAAAAGAGCGGTACCCGGATCTGACCGCCGGGATCGACTACATCGTGACGGACGAGGCGGCCAACCCAGGCATCGCCGAGAGCGGGGACGACCCGATTATGCTCAGCTTCGGCATCAACCTACCGATCTGGAGCGAGAAGTACGACGCCCAAGAGCGCGAATCGATCGCCCAACGCCTGTCGATCAGCCGCGAGCTTGATTCGGCGACCAATCAACTCGGCGCCCAGATCCACCAGGCATGGTTCGAGCACACCGACGCGGATCGGCGCGTCCGGCTCTACGAAGACTCGTTGATCCCAAAGGCTCAGGAATCACTCTCCGCCTCGTTGGCGGGGTTCCGCACCGGCGATTCGGAGTTCCTTGATCTGCTCGACACCCAGCGGACGCTGCTCGAGTTTGGAGTTTCTTTACAACGAGCGCGGGCGGACCGCGGCAAAGCACTGGCGACGCTCAACCGCCTAGTCGGACGCCCGTTGGGCACAACTGGGGAACCAGCGGCGACCAACACAATCAATCAAATCCATGATGAGGAGCTGCCATGAGTATTTCGAAGCAAAGCACTGGGCGCGCACTGCGTTGGGTCTGGTCTCGTATCGCCACCGGCGTGGCGTTGGTGTTGATTGTGGCGGCGTTGTGGCTCGGGTACTCGATCGGCTCGCCAAGTTCGGATGCGGAGACTTCGGCGGACTATCCCGATGAGCACGCGTCGAATGATGCCGGAACAGATGCGGGAATACAGATGTACACCTGCTCGATGCACCCGTCGGTCCGGCTCCCGGACCCGGACGCCAAGTGCCCGATCTGCTTTATGGATCTCATCCCGGTCATGGACAGCGCGGGCGGCGAGGGGGCGGGCACCCGGCTGACGCTCTCGGAATCGGCCAGGGCGACGAGCCAGATCGAGACGGCCAAGGTCGGGCGATTCTTCCCAACTATCCAGACCCGACTCTTCGGCAAGCTGGTTGACGACGAGACTTCGGTTGCTCGCATCAGCGCTTACTTCCCGGGGCGGATCGATCGCCTGTTTGTCAACTACATCGGGGTGAGCGTTCAGCGGGGCGATCACCTCGCCGAGCTCTACAGTCCTGATCTGCTCGCGGCGTTCGAGGAGCTCCGCCAAGCGAAGATCGCTGCCGGCAATGCGAGCGGGGCTAGCGAGTTTCTCCGCAAGTCCGCTGATCAAACGCTCATCGCATCGAGAGAGAAACTCCGGCTCTTCGGGCTCACCCAAGAGCAGGTGGACCAGGTGGAGTCGGGCACTTTCGACACAGATAAGCTGACGATTTATGCCCCGATCGGCGGCGTGGTGACGAATCTGGCGGCGCGCGAGGGCGATTACCTCAAGACCGGCGACCCTATCGTCACGGTCTCAAACCTGTCGCGCCTGTGGCTCGATCTTGAGGCGTATGAATCACAACTGCCCATGCTCCGATGGGGCTTGCCTGTCACCTTCACGGTCGAAGCGCACCCGGGAGAAGTGTTCGAGGGGCGAGTCTCGTTTATTGAACCCATTGTGGACGATCGGACCCGCACGGCGGCGGTCCGGGTCGCTGTTGATAACTCGGATAGAAGACTCAAGCCGGGTATGTTTGCGACGGCCGTTGTCCGCGCGAAGATCGCCGCAGATGGTGCGGTGGTTTCTGATGAGCTGGCCGGCAAATGGGTGAGCCCGATGCACCCCACCGTGGTCAAGGACGAGCCGGGAACCTGTGATGTCTGCGGCATGGACCTGATGAGCGCGGAGTCGCTCGGGATCGTGGGGGATTCATCCATGGCCGAGATGCCCATGGTGATCCCAAGGAGCGCAGTGCTGTTCACAGGCAAGCGATCCGTGGTGTATGTCCAGATCCCGGATCAGGACCAGCCGACCTACGAGGGGCGGACGATCGAGTTGGGAACACGGGGCGGCGATTTTTATACAGTGCGATCAGGGCTCAAAGAAGGAGACCAGGTCGTGGTCAACGGGGCATTCCGGATCGACAGCGCGATGCAGATCCTCGCCAAGCCGAGCATGATGATGCCCGGCGCCGGGGCGAGCGGAGCGGGCCACCAGCACGGTGGGCAGGCGCCATCGACACAACTGATGCCTGATATGTCCGCGATGGATATGCAAAGCACCGCTCCGGATGGGTTCATCGAGGATCTTGGCGAGGTGTTCGCGGCGTACTTTGATGCTCAGGAACGGCTCGCCGACGATGATCTGGGTGGATTCATCGAGGCGGCGAAGCGGCTTGATGGGGCGGTTGAATCGGTACGGGTGATCGGGCTCTCCGGCGAACCCTTGGGGACCTGGCGACGGGCCGGCGGCAAGCTCAGGCAGGATCCAACGATCACTTCGATGGAGGGTGCGCGATTGAGCTTCGAGCAGATGTCCATAGCCATCATGTCGCTGCAGGATGAGTTCGGGAATCCGTCAAACGAAACGCACTACACAGCCTACTGCCCGATGGCGTTTGATTTCAAGGGAGCCCAGTGGCTCCAGCGAGGGCAAGAGATCAACAACCCGTACTTCGGCAGCGCGATGCTCCGCTGCGGAGATATCGAAGACACCCACACCCCGATCAATCCGCCAACTGATCCTGTAGAAGCCTCAGAGCATGAGGGGCATGACCATGACTGATCAGCTCAACAATCCGGGTATGGTCGGGCGTGTGATCCGTTTCTGTCTTGAGCAGAAGCTGGTCGTGGCGATCCTGCTCTTCGTGATGATCTTCTGGGGCATCCTTGTCGCGCCGTTCGATTGGGAGATCGGCGATCTCCCCCGGGATCCGGTCCCGGTGGACGCGATCCCGGATATCGGTGAGAACCAGCAGATCGTGTTTACGGAGTGGTCGGGGCGATCGCCTCAGGATATCGACGATCAGATTTCGTACCCGATTACGGTGGCGCTGCTGGGGATCCCGGGTGTCAAGGACATCCGGAGCTACTCGGTGTTCGGGTTCTCTACGATCTATGTGGTATTCGAGGATGGTGTTGAGTTTTATTGGTCGCGATCGCGGGTGCTCGAGAAGCTCGGTTCGTTGCCCGCGGGGACGCTGCCGACGGGTGTGGTGCCGATGCTCGGACCTGATGCGACGGCGCTCGGGCAGGTCTTCTGGTACACGCTCGAGGGGCGAGACGGCGATGGAAACCCGACGGGCGGGTGGGAGCCCGACGAGCTGCGATCGATCCAGGATTTCACGGTCAAGTATCAGCTCGCTGGGGTTAAGGGCGTCAGCGAGGTAGCTTCGATCGGTGGCTTCGTGCGTGAGTATCAGGTGGATGTCAATCCGGACGCGATGCGCGCTGCGGAGATCACGCTCGGGCAGGTGATCAGCGCCGTCCGCAAAAGCAACCTCGATGTCGGGGCCCGGACGCTTGAAGTGAACCGGGCGGAATACATCGTCCGTGGGATCGGGTTCATCGAAAACCCCGAGGACCTCGAGCAGACCGCAATCACCGCACGCGATGGGCAGCCGATTCTGATCGGCGATATCGCCAAGGTGGGCTATGGCCCGGCCCAGCGTCGGGGCGTGCTGAGCAAGGGCGGGGTCGAAGCCGTGGGCGGGGTGGTCGTGGTCCGCTACAGCGAGAACCCGATGGCAACGATCGAGCGGGTCAAAGCGCAGATCGCATCGACGGCATCGGGCTTGCCGACCAAGACGCTCAGCGATGGGACGGTTTCGCAAGTCACGATCGTTCCGTTTTATGATCGCTCGGGGCTGATCAAGGAAACACTGGGTACGCTCAACTCGGCGATCGAGCAGCAGGTGTATGTCACGATCATCGTGGTGGTGCTGATGGTGATGCACCTGCGGAGCAGCCTGTTGATCGGGGCGATGCTGCCGATTACGGTGCTGGGCACATTCATCGGCATGAAGGTGTTCAAGGTGGACGCGAATATCGTGGCCCTCTCGGGCATCGCCATCGCGATCGGGACCATTGTGGATATGGGGATTGTGCTCTCCGAGAATATCCTGCGCGGGCTCGATGAGGCGGACCCTGATGAGCCTCGGCTGGAAGTCGTCTACCGCTCCGCATCGGAGGTCGGGGGCGCGGTGCTCACGGCCGTGGCGACGACCGTTGTTGGCTTTCTGCCTGTGTTCACGATGCAGGCGGCGGAGGGCAAGCTCTTCAAGCCCCTGGCATATACGAAGACCTTCGCGCTCGTCGCTTCGATCATCATCGCGCTGACGATTCTGCCCGCGGCGGCCCAGATGCTGATGGGGTTCCGCATCCCGATCAAATCGGTGCGCACCATGGCTTCCGCGGCTCTTGCCCTTGCCGGGGTGTGCATCGCGATCTGGATCCAGCCGATCGGGGGCGTGTGCATCGCGGCGTTCGGGGTGTTCTATCTGATCGAGCCCGGATTGCCCAAGCTCGTCGCTCGTGGGTTGTTGTGGTCGGCGAATCTGGTGGTGGTGGGTGTGGTGCTGGTGGTGCTGGCGGGGTCCTGGGAGCCGCTGGGGCCCGGGCCGGGCACTGTTGGCAATGCGTTGTTCATCGCGATGCTTGTTGGTGCGTTGCTGATCACTTTCTGGGTGATCCGGATTTTGTTCCCGCATATTCTGGCATGGGCGCTGGGGCACAAGGTCGTGGCGCTCTCGCCGGCGGTGTTGATTGTTCTCTTTGGATCGACCGTATGGCTCGGGTTTGACCAAGTCTGGGGTTGGATGCCCGAGGGCATCCGCCAGAACGAGTGGGTGGTCAAGGTGGCTCACGCTGTTCCAGGGCTGGGTTCAGAGTTCATGCCGTCGCTCGATGAAGGGTCGTTTTTGTACATGCCGACCACGATGCCGCACGCATCGATCGGGGAAGCAACGGAACTGCTCAAGGAACTCGATCTCCGCATCATGAGCGTACCCGAGGTCGTGCTCTCGGTCGGCAAGATCGGGCGCGTCGAGAGCCCACTAGACCCAGCACCGATCTCGATGGTCGAGACCGTGATCGAGTACGCCGACGAGTATGTGATGAATGATGCGGGGTATCGGGTGCTCTTCGCGGTCGATAACGACGGAGTGTATATCCGTGATCAAGCGGGCGAGCTGATCGAGGATGAGGACGGCAAGCCGTACCGCCAGTGGCGAGACGAGATCCGATCATCACAGGATATCTGGGACGAGATCACGCGCGTTGCCCAGATGCCCGGGCTCACAAGTGCGCCCAAGCTCCAACCAATTGAGACCCGGATCGTCATGCTCCAGTCCGGATTCCGCGCGCCGATGGGGATCAAGGTGTACGGCCCGAGCCTCGAAGCGATCGAATCCTTCGGGCTCGAGCTCGAAGCGTTGCTCAAGGAGGTTCCATCCGTGCAACCCGCTGCGGTCTTCGCGGATCGTGTGGTGGGTAAGCCGTACTTGGAGATCGAGATCGATCGCGAGAAGATCGCCCGCTACGGCATCCAGATCGCAGATGTGCAGGAGGTCATCGAGGTCGCGATCGGCGGCAAGGCCCTGACGATGAGCGTCGAGGGGCGCGAGCGGTACCCGATCCGGGTGCGTTATCTCCGCGAGCTCCGCGATGAACCCGAGACGCTGATGGATATCCTGGTGCCCGCGCCCGACGGGACGCAGGTGCCGCTGGGCGAGCTGGCCACGCTTGAATACCGGCGCGGGCCGCAGATGATCAAGAGCGAGGATACATTCTTGGTCGCGTATGTGCTGTTTGATAAGCAGCCCGGCGTTGCAGAAGTGACGGTCGTCGAAGACGCCAAGGCGTACATCAACTCGAAGATTAAAGCCGGGGAGCTGACCGTGCCCGCGGGGGTGAGCTACGAGTTCGCGGGCGCGTACAAGAACCAAATCCGGGCGGCCAAGCGTATGAGTATCGTGCTGCCGTTGTCGTTGGTGGCGATCTTTTTGCTGTTGTACTTCCAGTTCAAAAAGGTCAGCGTCACGATGATGGTGTTCTCCGGGGTCTTTGTTGCCTGGGGGGGCGGCTTTGCGATGCTCTGGCTCTACGGGCAGCCCTGGTTTATGGACATTGACTTGTTTGGGACGAATCTGCGTGATCTGTTCCAGATCCGCCCGTACAACCTGAGCGTCGCGGTGTGGGTCGGGTTCCTTGCATTGTTCGGGATCGCGACCGATGACGGGGTCATCATGGCGACGCGCATCGAGCAATCGATACGGGAGGAGAAGCCGGATTCGATCGATTTGATTCGCAGATCGGTGGTCAGTGGCGGTCGGCTCCGGGTCCGGGCCGCGGTGATGACCTCAGCGACCACTATCCTCGCGCTCCTCCCGGTGCTCACGAGCACCGGGCGTGGCTCAGACATCATGATCCCGATGGCGATCCCGACCTTTGGTGGGATGGCCGTGGCCTCGCTGACTTGGTTTGTCGTTCCCATCCTGTACTGCTGGGCTCAGGAATGGAAACTCCGTTTTTCGAAAAAACCCAGCACGAAACCTCAATCTAAAGGAGTTCAGTTATGAACCGGTTACCTTTCACTGCATTGTGCGCATGTTGCGTTTTCTTCTCAACCCCAACCCTTGCTCAATCCGGGCACGCGAATCATGGCGATCATGCTCACGGAGAAGCCGAGGCATTGAAGCCGATCAACGCGATGTGCCCGATCGGCGAGGAGCCCATCGAAGCCGCTGGAGGAAGTACAGTCTACAAGGGCAAGGCCATCGGGTTCTGCTGCCCGGGCTGCGTTGATGAGTTCAACGCCTGGGATGAGTCCAAGCGGGATGCGTTTGTTGCGATGGCATTGGCGGGCTCAGAGCCCGGGATGCGTGACGAACATGCTCAGATGAAGGAGGGCTCAGTACCTGCCGAGGGCCAGACGAATCTCTCATACATACTCAGCACCTGCCCGATCTCTGGTGAAGCGCTGGGGAGTATGGGCGATCCGATCGTCAAGACCTACGAGGGGCGCGAGGTGAAGTTCTGTTGCCAGATGTGTGTCCCCAGGTTCGAGAAAGACCTGAAGGCTTCTTTTGCCAAGCTGGATCAGCAGATCATCGAATCACAGCGATCTTTCTATCCGATGACGACTTGCGTGGTCTCTGGCGAAGCATTCGGCGGCGAGATGGGCGACCCGATCGAGCTGGTGTACAACAACCGCTTGGTCCGCCTGTGTTGCAAAATGTGCAAGGGAGATTTCAAGAAAGACCCTGCTGCATACATCGCCAAGCTCGATCAAGCCGTGATCGAACAGCAGAGCGAGCAGTACCCGCTGAGCGCCTGCCCAATCTCAGGCGGCGAGCTCGGCACGATGGGCGAACCGATCAGCGTGGTCTACGCTGGACGCCTGGTGAAGTTCTGCTGCGAGATGTGCGTGCCCAAGTTCGAAGCCGATCCGATGCCGACCATCAAGAAGATTGATGCGGCTTGGATGGCGATGCATGATGAAGACTGAGATTGTTTTTTATTCAATTTCCAAAGGAGGCTATTCAATGGCTCAACAGATTCAGAGTTTCAATGTCAAAGGGATGCACTGCGGCGGCTGTGCCGGAAAGATCCAGAAGGCGCTCCTCGCGATCCCATCTGTGAGTGAGGCGATAGTCTCGCATCAGTCGGGGGGCGTGGAAGTGCGGGCTCAGCCGGGGGTCGATCAATCGGTAGTCATCGCCGCAATCGAGTCGGCGGGTGACTACACGGCATCGGTTGATGAACAGGCGAGCGAATCAGCAGCCGACCCGAAGCAGCACGACCATATGCACAATGGCGGTATGGAAGAGCCGGTCAAAGAGAGCCTGTACCCGTTATTTCTCATTGTGGGGTTCATTGCGGGGGTGACGCTATTGGTCGCGTACGCGGATGGATCGTGGGCGGTCGAGCCGATGATGCGCCACTTTATGGCGGGGTTCTTTCTGGTGTTCTCGTTCTTTAAGCTGCTCGATCCGCCGGGATTTGTGTCGGCTTATCGTGGCTATGACCTGATCGCCAAGAAGCTGCCCGTGTGGGGCTGGGCGTATCCGTTTGTTGAGCTCGGGCTCGGGGTCGCGTACCTGCTCGCCTTGATGCCGATGGCGGTCAATGTGCTGACTCTTGTGCTGATGCTGGTCGGCGCGGCGGGCGTGCTCAACGCGTTGCTCAATAAGCAAGCGATCCGGTGTGCGTGCCTTGGTACGGCTCTGAATCTCCCAATGACCAAGGTGACGCTTGTCGAGGATCTGACCATGGTCGCGATGGCTGCTGGGATGCTCTTGTTGATCTGAGTGTTGCGGCGGCAGTGGTGTTACTGATTGTGAGTCAGGTCATTGATCAGTTCTCGCACCTGCCATCGAGCCCAGGGCGACAGAGTTGGCCATGCTTGAATCAGTTCCTTGATCTCTAGAGCGGGCAGGCCGGTTGAGCATGGATTTTCTTGTTGTGCGCCGGAATCTGCGCGTCGAGTTGCGCAAAACAACGATTCTGAGCCCTCAACAGCACTCGTTCGAGTCCCTCCTCGCCCATTGTCCGGATAAGCATAATCAGCGATCGTCTCAGATGATCCCCAGGGGTTGACCAGCGTGTCGGCCCCTGTTGTGGTTTTGGTGGCTGCAGCGGGTGGGCTCCGCGCGGACAAATGGAGGCTTTGGGCGGCGCCAGGTGCTCGTTGGTCCCTATGAAATGGGCAAATACAGATATTGCTATTCAATGGAGGGGCCTGACTTTGTATACTGATCGCTGAGTCGGAGCCGCAACTGAGTGTGTCTTAACGGAGCGTTTGATTTGATCGTCAGCGTTCGTATCTGGCTGTTTTTGAGTGGCAAGGTTCTTGTTCTCCTTGTTTCTGTTATTGCTTTTATATTGGATGTGTAGACATGAATGATTTTCCATCGGTGAAGTTGTCCTGGGGTGTTGCCGTTGGAGTCTTGGTGTTGGCGGATGGGTTCGTATTGGCCCAGCTCTCGGCTCAACCCAAGACGCCGGCACAGCATCAGACGACGAACTCTTTCTGGTGGAATGAACCGGTCGACGGGGAGTGGTTTGAGGAAGCCAACTGGGTGAACACGGTGAGCGGGAGTCTCTTGGGATACCCGTGGCGTCTATTGGATCATGCGGTGTTGGGTGGGGCTGAGGCTTACGCTGTGGAAGTCGATCGACTGCTCAGGATCGGATCGGTCAATATATTGAATCCTCAAGCGGAGCTGCGTCTGCACGGAGGGGTCAACTGGTACATGCACGGCGATCTGGTCAACGAGGGCACAATCCGGATGAATGACGATGGTGTGCAAGCCAACAGCATCCTCAGGGCCGGCGAGCCGTTCCGGATTGATGGGCAGGGGGTCATCGAGCTTAACTCGCAGACGAGCCCGTACGATGCGCAGCTGCTGAGCCTCGATCACCAGCTCACGATCGGCCCGGGGCAGACGATCCACGGGTCGGGCGCGGTGCGTGGCCATATCCGCAATGAGGGTTTGATACTGGCCGATGTGCCGTCGGAGCACGGGATGGTGCTGGGCTTTGACTTTGATCAGAGCGAGACCGGACGGATCATGATCGAGCAGAACACGCTTCGGCTCGAGCCATCGACAATGCTCACGGGCGGGCATCTGGGTATGGGAGACGGCTCGACGCTCGAAATCTCGGGTGGCACGCGGGTCCATGTGGATTCGATGTCTTTCGGTGAAGACACCGCACTGTTCATCGATGGCGATGTTGAGTTTCCGATGCCTGAGAGCACGCCCAGCATGCTCTCATTGAGCCGAAACTACACCGTGTTCACGCTCGAAGGCGATTATGTCAACGATGATCAAATTATAGTCGGCAGCGGGGATGGCCCAACCTCGGCAACGCTCAGGATCGGCGCTGATTGTGTGGTCAGCGGTGATGGCCAGATCGTGTTCGTCTCCGGCGTCGATGAGTTGATCGTTGAGGACCAGCACACGCTGACGATCAGCCCCGGGCAGTCGATTATTGGTGGTGGGGATATCACCACGCCCAACGGGGGGCAGATCATCAATCAATCAGCGATCATCTCTACCGATGTTATGTGGTGCAGTGCCAAGGTTGTAGGCGGGCAGCTGATTGCTGATGGCGGAACCATGTATCTCAACAATGCAGAGGTTCATAACGCCGAACTGGTGATCGAGAACGGTGGGGGTTTTTACTTCAAACAAACCCGCCTCGTTGATACGGCTTGGAATCATGATCTAGTCCCATTGGGTCAGATGTATCTAGGCGGGGAGTGCACCAACAACGGCACTATTGTGCTCAACTATTCCAATGTTTTTTACAACGATCTCTACTTCGACTTCGATTCAACGCTGCTTGGTGAGGGGGCGATTCATCTCGATGGTATGAGTATCAGAGATGGCTCGCTTACGCTGCCGCCATCGCAATCAATATACGGATGGGGCGTCATATCAACCGCGATCACCAGCGACTCTCAGATCTGGGTGGATGAGGGGAAGGAGCTTTGGGTCGGGGGGGAGACCAACTATGGAGGTGACTACATTGCTGATGGGGGGACTATGCGTGTCAGTGGTAAGTTTGTCGAGAGCCAGTTTACTGTTGGGGATGGTGCCCTCTTGCTTTGGAATGTTGAACTCAAGAACTGTTCGATCGTGGATGATAATGGGGGGGCTTTAAGGCTCGCCGCCGGTGGAGATCTGGTGCTCGAAGATATGCGGTATGACGGCAATCTCGATATTCGGGCCGATGTCAACCAACAAAACGAGAGTGAGGTCTATCTTCGAGGAAACACCGAGCTCAACGGAAATCACTATATCTTTGATGAAGGCACGCTGGTGTTCGACTCGACGGAACTCTCGGGCGATTCGGTGTTCACCATGGCATGGTCAACCCAAGGCCCTGGGCCTCGGGTCTATGCGATGGATGGATCGGGGCTCAGCGATGGCTACCTGCTCCAGGGCTCGGGAGAGGTGATCGGGGAAGACGGAGGGCTGGGGTTCGTCAACCGTGGGCAGTTGATTGCGAATGATCCAGTCGCGCCCATGCGGATGTCGGGCACATTTAGCGGCGATGGGCTTTACCTCGTAGAAGACAGCGAAGTTGAGTTTTACAACGGGGCGATCCTCATAGGGGTCACGCTCGATGCGAACGGGACAGGTTTCTATTCGCTCAGTGGGTTGGATGCCAACTTGGAGGGGGTGACGAATCGGGGAACGATCGTGGTCAATCGCTCTAACGCGGCGCTCAGAGTGAGCGAAGCCTTCGTCAATGAAGGCGTGGTCAGCCTGCAGCCCGAGGAGGGCATCGGATTTGGAACGCTGATCGTGGAGGAGGCCGAGATCCTCGGCGGGGGGACAATCGAACTCAGCTCGGTCGATGATGGGTTTGATTCGCGTATTATCACGCTCGGGGACTCGATCATCGGGCCCGACCAACTGATCCGAGGCGACGGATTTATGCGAGGACAAGGTCCGTTTGAGTTTCGTGGACAGTTTAATCTACAGGGAACCCTGGATCCGGCGGGGGCATCACGCACGCTCGGGCTCGATGATCTCATGATGGAGCCCGAGGCTCGGGTTATTCTTGATATCGATGGGACCGATGACGGGCAGTTTGATGCGATCGAGGTGATCAGCCAAGGGCGGATCACCCTCGGGGGCACACTCGATATCCGGTTCGGAGATGCCTTTACCCCGAGCTTTGGAGATGTCTGGGGCATCGTCAGCGGCGGCGCGTTTAACGGTGCGTTCGAAGAGATCGTGACCAACGAGCCGCTCCCGACCGGGCTTGACCTCCACGCGATCGAGTCGGATGGCGAGCTGATGCTTGTGGTGACTTGCGGCGGGGATTACAACACGGACTTTATCGTCGATTTCTTTGATATCAGCAACTTTCTTGCGGATTTCAATACCCAAGCACCAGCCGCAGATATCAATGGTGATGGAATCTTTGATTTCTTCGATGTATCAGCGATTCTCGATCTGGTTTCTGCAGGATGTGGGCCAGATTGAACCCAAAAGTCAGTTGATGAACGGTCAATAATTGTTGATTTGTTTCATGAATTGTATGTATGTATTGGGCCGTTTCTTGTATGCTCAGCGTGTGGATCGAAGCCGCTCGTGGTTTGTGGGCTTTGAAGAGGATTCACAGGACATCTTGAAGAGGAGGAAGAGATGAAAAGATATATACTTTTGGCCGCGGTTGCTGGGTTGGCATCGAACGCCGGCGCTGGTGATTCAACAGAGACCTTTAGCCTTGTGCTTGACGCGGTCTCATCGATCGATACTACTGTTGAAACAACACTCGTCATCGCCGTCTATGGTGACTCGAGCTTCGGCACCCACCTGCTCGGCGGACAGTTTGGCTTGTCGAGTTCTGGGTCAGGCAACTTTGTCTCTGACATCCGCTGGACACCTGCGGCATGGTCTACGGCGAATGATCCGGGCGAATACGACGGCAACGGGAACCTCACGGGTGTGATCTTTGGTCAGCTCGTTGTGATGACTGACTTGTTCGATTTTTTGCCGGGCGCTGGGTCAGAACTCGGTGGACAAATTGGGGCATTTGAGGTTGACATCGTGGAGGGGTTCTACGGTGCTTTGGACTTCGCAATCACCACGGATCCGAATCCTGATCGCTTCGCGCTCAAGGCCGTGGAAGTCGATGAGGTTGCCCGAACAACCCGATCACTCGATAGCAGTGAGGGGGAACTCAGCTTGGGAGGATTCAGCCTCCAAGTGGTCCCGTCGCCATCGGGTGTCGCCCTGCTGGGGTTTGGTGGGTTGGCGGTGACCCGCCGTCGGCGGTGAGCTGTACGCTGGACTGTTCATCGAGGCCCCCGACATTTGAATCCCTATGATCGTGCATCGTGAATGTGCTTGATCTGCTCTATATCCCGCTTGGCTTGGTAGCCGCTCCGTTCGTGATGCGTAAGAAGCGGTCCGGGTGGGATCAGCGCGTCGGGCATGTGTCGGCGATGCTTAAAGACAACGCGAGCGAACCGGGCAAGCCCCGGATCATGCTCCACGCCGTGTCGGTGGGGGAGGTCAACGCGCTGCGATCGCTGGTGCCCGAGCTGTCACAGCGGGCTCATGTGATCGTGTCGGCAACAACCGACACCGGGCTGGCCCATGCTCAGTCGCTGTTCGGATCGCTCGATTCGTGTGATGTGGTGCGCTACCCGCTGGATTGTTCGTGGATGGTCCGTCGATTCCTCGATACCGTCCGCCCCGATGTGGTCGGGCTTGTGGAACTTGAGGTCTGGCCCAACTTCATCAAGGCGTGCACCAAACGCGGCGTGCCGATCGGGATCATCAACGGGCGCCTATCCGCTCGTTCGTTTAAGGGCTATCGCAAGATCCGGTTCCTGCTCCGCTCGACCTTCGGGCGACTGCGCTTTGTGTGCGCACAAGACGAGCAGTACGCCGATCGGCTCTTGGCGATGGGTGTGCACCCGGATCGACTCAGCGTGACGGGCACGATGAAATGGGATACAGTGGATGCAACTGGCGATGCATCTCATACGCAGTCGTCTGAGAAGGCCATCGAGATCGCTTCGGCGATGGGGATCGATCTGGGCAAGCCTTTGATCGTCGCGGGGAGCACCGGGCCCGGCGAAGAAGCCATACTCCACGCCGCGGTGCCCGAGGATGTCCAGCTCTTGATCGCACCGCGGAAGGTGGACCGGTTCCACGAAGCGGGTGATGCGGTGCCGGGGTGTGTTCGTCGATCGACCGGTGAGCAGCGACCCGGCGCTACGCGGTTCGTGCTCGACACGATCGGCGAGCTCTCGGGGATGTACGAGCTGGCCCATATCGTGATCATCGGGCGATCATTCTTCGATTTATTCGGTTCAGACCCCGTCGAGCCCGCAGCCCTGGGCAAGCCGGTGCTGATCGGGCCGGCGCACTCTGATTTCGAGCAGGCGATGCGGGTGTTGCTCGATGGTGATGCGATCCAAGTGATTGAGCGGCATGAGGTTAAGGCGGTCGTTGAGGAGCTGCTCGCCGATCCAGAACGCCGATCGGCCATGGGCCAGCGGGCCCGGGCGTGCGTGCGGGCTCAGCAGGGTGCATCGGGTCGCCATCTGGAGGTGCTCATGAGCCATGCCGGGGATCAGAACAAAGAGTAAGGATGGTCGAAAAACTCTTGAAATGCGTCAGGAAGTCGTGTTCGTGGGTTTGAAAACACAAAGTTCTTGCGTACTATGACTCTCTTGACAACTCCGCCCTGCTCTGGCAGTGCGTGGTGGGCAAGCGATGGGAGAGTAGCTCAATTGGTAGAGCATCGGCCTTTTAAGCCGCAGGTTCAGGGTTCGAGTCCCTGCTCTCCTATTTTTTCGACCGATTCCCGCCCAAGAATCCTGCCGCTCGCGCATACCCTCGCATTGTTGATGCGGATGCGGGCGCCGCGATGGAGCCGCTTTGTGATCGACATGCCCCAGCAAGAGGCCGATCTGTCGGCTATGGTCATTCATGCCAACTGGACTCAAGGTGCGTTGCACCTCTGGTGCGAAAGCCAGGGGGGCGATGATTCTGGTCTTGGTGCAGATACAGGCTCAACGGAAAATACAGCTCCTGTGCATCCATTCGCGACCCGCCCGGTCGGGATCAAGGGCGAGGATTCGACCATCGCGCTTCGCTTGCCATCGTTTGAGGGCAAGCCGATCCCCAGCACGATTATGTCCCGATTGATGGGGCGTGACGCGGACGAAGATCAGGCGGCGGTGCTCAGCGAGTTCTCGGTGCCGGCGATTAAGATCGATGCCAACGATGTGGGCGCGGTGCTCGAAGAGCTGATCGAGCGTGCGGAGCTCGATGAAGACGCTGCGTATGCGATCGGTCCTGGGATCACCTACTTTGTCGCGGCCTCGCGCCTCTCATGGCACCTGATGGCCGGGCATCGTGTGGTGCCGATGCTGCTGCAGGATGCCCAGGGCGAGCTGACCGCCGCGTGGCACCCGTGGCTCTCCGACGATATGACGGCCAACCGCGTGAGCAAGCTGGTGCGTTCGATGCCGGCGGTCGCGCGGGCGACAGCCGACGAGCACGCCCACGATGCGTGGAGCATGTCCACCGAGTTCCTCGCGGGGATCACCGACGCACGCTGTCGATCGACGATGATCGTCGAGGACATGTACGACACGATTGAGGACGCGGATGCAGACAGCGATTCACAGGTCGCGTGGCTCCACGGCTTGCTCGACGGCACCGAAGAAGTCCCCAGTGTGGCCGGCCAGCGTGCGGACATCGCCCGCAAGGTCCGCCGATGGATCTCGGAACTCGAAGATCGCGGCGAGTCGAGCGCGTGGCGTTTCGGGCTGCGGATCGCCGAGCCGATCGCCGACAACCTGCCTTCGGATATCGCCAAGCCCGACGAGACCGTGCTGTGGTCGATGAGCTTCTTTATCCAGAGCATCGACGACCCGGAGGTGATCCTGCGTGCGTCGGACATCTGGCTGATCTCGCGTGAGCGCGTGGTGATCCAGGGGTTGACCCTCGAGAACCCGCAGGAGCTGCTGATGGCCGAGCTCGGGCGGGCGAGCCGTCATTATAAAAAGCTCGAAGACGCGCTCGATAGCGCCGAGCCGATCGAGGTGCTGCTCAACTCGCAAGAGGCGTACCAGTTCCTGCGTGAGATCAAGCCGATTCTCGAAGAGCAGGGCTTCGCCGTCGAGAGCCCGCCGTGGTGGGAATCGCAGTCCGGGCGTCTGGGCGCTCGGCTCAAGATCGAATCAGAATCCTCCGACATGTTCGGCGAAGAGTCCGGCGATCCGGACGCCGCCGGGCCGCAGCTCGGGCTCAACACACTCATCGGGTACCACTGGGAGATCGCCATCGGCGACACCACCCTCACGCTCAACGAGTTCGAGCAGCTCGCCCAGCAGAACGCACCGCTCGTGCGCATCGGCGGGCAGTGGGTCGAGGTGCGCCCGGAAGATGTCGAGAACGCGGTCAACTTTATTGGTGAGAACCCCGGCGGCGAGATGGAACTCGGCGAAGCCATGCAGCTGGCCCTCGCGTCCGACGCTGCCCAGACCGGGCTGCCCGTCACCGGGGTCGAAGCGACCGGCTGGGTCGCGTCGCTGCTCGGCGGCGATACCGGCGGGGCGTCCGTCGAGCTGCCCAAGCTCGATACGCCCGATACTTTCCAGGGCACCCTGCGTCCATACCAGGCCCGCGGCATGAGCTGGATGGTCTTCATGGAACGCTTCGGGTTCGGGGCGTGCCTTGCAGACGACATGGGTCTGGGCAAGACGATCCAGCTGCTGGCGCTGATGACGCACGAACGCATCGAAGCCAAGAAGGAAGGCAACGAGGTCGGCCCGACCCTGATGATCGTCCCCATGTCCGTGATCGGCAACTGGGTGAAGGAAGCCGAGAAGTTCGCGCCCTCGCTCAATGTGCTCGTCCATCACGGCGTCGATCGCGTGCAGGGCGAAGCGTTCACCAAGAAGGCCCATGAAGCAGACTTGATCCTGACGACCTACGCACTCGCTCATCGCGATAACGACCTGATGAACACCGTCAACTGGGCCCGCATGGTCCTCGACGAGGCGCAGTTCATCAAGAACCCCGCCGCCAAGCAATCGCAGGCCGTGCGCGGGATCAAGGTGCCCCGGCGCATCGCACTGACCGGTACACCGGTGGAAAACCGGTTGTCCGAGCTGTGGTCGATCATGGACTTCCTCAACCCGGGTTATCTCGGGTCCGCCGGCGGGTTCCGCAAGAAGTTCTCGCTGCCGATCGAGCGTCACCGCGATCAGAACAAGATGGGCAAGCTGCGTTCGATGGTCTCGCCGTTTATTCTGCGGCGCGTCAAGACCGACCCGAGCGTGGTCTCCGATCTTCCAGACAAGATCGAGAGCAAGGAATGGTGCGCCCTGACGCCAGAGCAGGCCAAGCTCTACGAGGGCTGCGTCCAGCGGATGCTCACGGATGTGGACGAGAGCGAAGGGATTCACCGTCGTGGTCTGGTGCTCGCGGCGCTCATCAAGCTCAAGCAGATCTGCAACCACCCGGCGCAGATGCTCAAAGAGAACGACCCACAGTTCGGCATGACCATCGACCCGATGCGATCGGGCAAGTGCGTGCGTCTGCTCGAGCAGGTGTCCGAGCTGATCAGCGAGGGCGACCAGGCGCTGGTGTTCACGCAGTTCCGCCAGATGGGGCATATCCTGAGCACGATGCTGGGCAACGAGCTGGGCAAGGATGTGCTGTTCTTGCACGGGGGCACGCCGCAGGGCAAGCGTCAGAAGATGATCGACACCTTCCAGGACGCGACGGGCAAGAACCCGATCCTGCTGCTCTCGCTCAAGGCCGGTGGTGTGGGTCTCAACCTGACAGCCGCGACCCATGTGTTCCACTTCGACCGCTGGTGGAACCCGGCGGTCGAGAACCAGGCGACCGACCGTGCGTACCGCATCGGCCAGACCCGCACGGTGCAGGTGCACAAGTACATCGTCCGCGGCACGCTCGAAGAGCGGATCGACGAGATGATCGAGTCCAAGACCGAGCTGGCCGAGAACATCATCGGGCACGGCGAGCGTTGGCTCACCGATCTGGGCACCGACAAACTGCGTGAACTCTTGACCCTTCGTGCAGACACCATCGCCGATGACATGTAAGGCGTGTGAAGGGAGGACGAACGATGACTGATCAAGAACCGAGTTCAAAGGCCAAGAAGATCAAGCCGAAGCCAGATTCTGAGTCAAAGAAGATAGATCCGCTCGCCGCGCTGCAGCAGTCGGCCAAAGCCGCGCCCAAGAAGGCCGCCAAGAAAACGACCAAGAAGGCGAGCACCACTAAGAAGACGACGAAGCGTTCGAGCAAGAAAACGGCAGAGAAACCGACGCCCGCCGCTCCTCCACGCGAAGACCGCGTCGTCAATGTGATCTCGACCCCGACGCTGAGCGCTTCGGTGCCCACGGCTCCAAAGAAGATCAAGCCGCAGTACGCGTCGTTCCGCTCTTCACGCAAGTCGCTGGTAAACCCGCGCCGGGTGCGCGGGGGCGTGAAGCTCAAGCTCAAGGCCGGCGAGACCCCCGCGAGCTGGGTGATGCAGCGCCTGCTGCGTGTTGCCGAGACCGGTGCACAGAATGATGTATACAAAGATGGCATCGAGTACGCTCGGCTCGGGCAGACCAAACGCCTGACGATCGAGGACACGCTGTGCGAGGGGATCATCCAGGGACGCAGCGATAAGCCGTATGTCGCGACGCTCGGGCTCAACGAGTTCAGCGCCGAGTCACAAGAAAAGATCATCGTGGCGATGGCCGATCAGGTGCGCTACGCGGCCAAGCTCCTCGCCGGCGAACTGCCCAGCAACATCGAAGATGTGTTCGCGCCCTTGGGGCTCAAGCTCTTCCCGGCCGAGCCTGCGGACATTTCGCCCGAGTGCTCGTGCCCGGACTGGACCAAAGAAGACCCGTGGTGCAAGCACACGGTGTGTCTGACATCGCTGCTCGCCGAGCGTCTCGGGGATGACCCGATGATGATCTTCGGGTTGCGTGGGATGCCTGGTCAGGAACTCATCGATGGGCTGCGCCAGAAGCGTGCGGTGGGAGTCCAAGGCCCGGGGCCGGCGCCGGTGCTGCACCAGCATGTGCCCGGGATCTCCGATATCTCGTCGGCCCCGCTGGAAGACTCGATCGATTCGTTCTGGGAGGTCGGGCGCGAGCTCGACGAGATGGACACACCGATCGGGCCGCCGACGGTGAACTGTGTCTTGCTGCGTCGATTGGGCCCGAGCCCGTTTATTGACGGCCCATTCCCGCTGATCGGGTTGATGGCGACCTGCTACCAGCTGATCGGGGAAGCGGCCATGTCCGCAGAAGAGACGGATTCTGAGTTTGACTCGGAAACCGATCCCGAGTGAGCTGGTTTTTTAACTTTGTTTGGTGTGCGGGATTGATGTCGGCGAGTTGACCCGCCGGCTCTGTGGCCTACACTTGTTTCGACTTGCGGAACCCGGTACGACGGACGCTGAGCGGTCTTTTCCAACCAGAAAAGATTGAAATCAGCTGAGGCGTATCGATGGGTTCATTCGAGTGATCCCTTGGGCGTTTGTTCGCCAGAGACGATTGCGCAGCCGAGTGAATCCCGTTCCAAGCGTTGGGCTCTTGATAGACCTTTCGCGATACGCTGCGGCTGCATCCCTGACGCTCTTTGTGTCCGGTGTGTTCAAGCCGAGAACGACGGATTGAACACCCGATCTGGTGCGAGCACCCGATCCCGACACGGAGACAGAGCAACACGGATAGGCGAGTAAAAACGCACGCAGGCCTTGTAAATTCAAGGGTTTGCGACGCTTACAAGACAATCGAATACGCACACTGCCCCATGGTGTAATGGTAGCACAGCTGGTTTTGATCCAGTCGGTCCAAGTTCAAATCTCGGTGGGGTAATTTTCTCTCTCCGCGTGTTCGATCCTGCTCCTTGTGATGCCCGCGTATGTCACTCGCCGCATGACATCACATGTCATACATGCCACCGCATCATGTTGCCGATCGCAGATGACTCAATCAACCCAAGCACTCGAAGCGATTATCCTGGCCGCCGGCAAGGGGACCCGGATGGAATCCGATCTGCCCAAGGTCTGTCACCCGGTTGGTGGTCGCCCGATGGTGTGCTCGGTCGTCGATGCGTGCTTTGATGCCGGCTGCACCCGTGTGGTCGTGGTGGTGGGCTACAAGCAAGAACTCGTCCGCGAGGCTTTGGAAAGCTACGGCGACAAGGTCGAGTACGCCGTGCAGCACGAGCAGCTCGGGACCGGGCACGCCGTGGTCAGCGCGATGGACGCGTACCCGCTCGATATGCGCGAGGGCACCGATGTCTTTGTCCTCTGCGGCGACGGCCCGCTGATCCGCACCTCGACCCTCGACACCATGCTCGAGAAGCACCGCACGAACATCGCCGATGCGACGCTGGCGACGAGTGTAATCGACGACCCGGACGGCTACGGGCGGATCGTCCGCGACGCGGACAACCGCTTCGAGCGCATCGTCGAGCAGAAGAACGCGACGCCCGGCGAGCTGCAGATCGGCGAGGTGAACCCGAGCTACTACTGCATGAACGCCCACGCGATGTTCGAGGCCCTCAAGAAGGTCAGCCGAAACGAGCTCACCGGCGAGTACTACATCACCGATGTCTTCGAGCACATGATCAACGATGGGAAACGCGTCGAGGTCATCTCCGCCGTCCCGCCCGAGGACATCCTGAGCATCAACACGCTCGAGCACCTGGCGACCGTCGACGCGATCTACCGCGGACGCCAACAGGACGCTCAACAATCGATTCAATCAGACACTGGCCCGAAAACATCTTCAACCGAAGGGAACAGCTGATGGCAGAGATTAAAGTATTCGCAGGCAGAAACTCCAAGGGGCTCGCTCAGCGGATCTGCGACGAGATGGGCATCGAGCTTGGGCACGCCCGCACAAACCTCTTCCCCGACGGCGAGGTCTTCGTCAAGCTCGACGACGATGTGCGTGGACGCGATTGCTTCGTCGTGATCTCGACCTGCGACCCGGTCAACGACAACCTGATGGAGCTGTTGGTCTTCTGTGACTGCCTCCGCCGGGCGAGTGCCAACTCGGTCACGATGGTCATGCCGTACTACGGCTATGGGCGCCAGGACCGCAAGGACGAAGGGCGCGTGCCCATCACGGCCAAGCTCGTGGCGAACCTGATCACCGCGGCCAACGCCGACCGGGTGCTCGCGATCGACTTCCACGCGGCTCAGATCCAGGGCTTCTTTGACCTGCCGGTGGATCACCTGTCGGCGACACCTGTTTTCTTTGATTACTTCCAGTCCATCCGCCACGAGCTCGGGGACCTGTGCCTCGTCTCGCCCGATGTCGGCAATGTGAAGGTCGCCGAGGCGATGGCCAACCTGCTGCACGCGGACCTGGCGATCATCAACAAGCGTCGCCTCACCGGCGACACGATCAAGGTCGGGCACCTGATCGGCGATGTCAAAGACAAAACCGTGCTGATGTTCGACGACATGATCTCGACCGGGGGCACCGTGGTCGAAGCCGCCAAACTCGTCATGGACGAGGGGGCCAAGGATGTCATCTGCGCCGCGACCCACGCGGTGCTCGCGGGCCCAGCCATGGAAAAACTCGCGGCTTCCCCGATCTCCAAGATCGTCGTCACCGACACGATCCCCGAGGGCGATCGCTGCGGGCTCATCAAGGACAAGCTCGTCGTGCTCTCGGTGGGCGAGCTGCTCGGGCAGGCGATCAAGCGGATCCACGAGAACGAATCAATCAGCGAGCTCTTCGCCCGGACGGCCGGGGCGAAGCGTTAACCAATAGTGAAGCGTTGTATTTCAAGCAAGTACAACCGATCAGTCAATCCAACAAGTACAACCACACGGTATACAGAGTCATTTAGAAAAGGAGAACTACAAATGAGTGACACCACCATCGCGCTGACAGCGCAGAAGCGTGAACGAACCGGGAGCCGATACTCCCAGCGTGTACGCAGCACCGGCGGCCTCCCGGCCGTCCTCTACGGGCACAAAGAAGAGCCCGTCTCAATCACCATCGACGCGCACACCGCGATCGGCCACATCTCAAAGGGCGAGAAGGTCTTCCAGCTCGAACTCGAAGGGCAGCAGCAGTATGTCCTGCTCAAGGACCTCGGGTACGACTACCTGGGCACCAACATCATCCACGCCGACTTCGCTCGCGTGGACATGAACGAGCGTGTGGACACCAAGGCACACATCAAGTTCGTGGGCGAAGCCGAGGGGCTCAAGACCACGGGCGCGATCATGATGCACCCGAACACCGAGCTGATGCTCAACTGTACCGTCACCAACATGCCCAGCGACCTGATCGTTGATGTCAGTGAGATGCAGGTCGGCGATGTCATCCACGCCAGCGAGGTGACCCTTCCTAAGGACACCATGCAGCTGGTGACCGATCCGGGCGCGATCGTCGCTCAGATCGTGATGAAGGCTGTTGCTGATGACGATGGCGAAGCCGCGGAAGTTGATGGCGAAGGCGCAAGCCCAGAAGTCATCGCAGAGAAGAAGGCTGAAGCCGAATGAAGCTGATCGTTGGTCTTGGCAATCCTGGGGCTCAGTACGAGCGGACTCGGCACAACGCCGGGTTCATGGCGCTCGACCTGCTTGCCAATCGGCACGCGGGCGGGCAGATCCCCAAGAGCCGATTCCAGGCGGTGACGCTCGACGCGATCATCAAAGACCAGAAGGTGCTGCTGATGAAGCCGACCAAGTTCATGAACTTGTCGGGGCAATCAGTCAGCGAAGCGGTCCGCTTCTACAAGCTCGATCCGAGCGAGGACCTGCTGGTTTTAGTCGATGACATCGCGTTGCCCGTCGGGTCGATCCGTGTCCGCCAGAGCGGATCTGCGGGTGGGCACAACGGGCTCTCGGATATCGATCGTTTGCTCGGTGGTGCAGACTACCCACGCATCCGCATCGGTGTCGGCAAGGTGCCCAAGCTCATGAACCAGTCCGACTGGGTCTTGAGCAGGTTCATGAAGGAAGAACACGAGGAGGTCGATCGCAGCTTAAAGCACGCGGCCGACGCCACCGAGTGCCTGATTGATCAGGGGGCGGTCAAAGCGATGAACCTGTTCAACGCCAAGCCCAAGAAGCCCAAGCCAGAGCCCAAGCCCGAAGCAAAGCCTGATTTAGAATCAAAGCCAGAACCAACGAACCCAGCATCATCTACCCCGTCATCAAGCCAAGTTCAGAACAAAAACACCTCGCCCCAACCACGGGTCGAATCACAGAATGGAGAATAAGAATGTCAACTGAAACACAAGCACGCACCGGCGTCTACGAGGCCATGTTCCTCGCCAGCCAGACAGCCGCCGCATCGTTCGGCGATCTGATCGATCACATCAACTCACTCTTCGAGCGCGCCGGCGCCGAAGTCATCTCGATGAAGAAGTGGGACGAGCGTCGTCTCGCCTACGAGATCGACAAGCAGAAGCGCGGCGTGTACATCCTCGCGTACATCAAGTGTCCCGCCGACATGGTGCCTCACCTCGAGCGCGATGTCGTGATCTCCGATAAGCTCCTCCGCGTGCTCGTCACCTCGGCCGATCACCTGACCGAAGAAGAGATCGCATCATTCAACGACCAGGACGGGCTCGTCACCGAGGCCAAGCTCCGCGCTGAGGCGGGCGAAGCCAAGGCCAGCGAAGGCAGCAAGAAGGTCCACCTCGGTGCACCGGTCGCATCTGAAGTCGCGCCAGCCAAGGAAGCCCCAGCACCAGAAGCAGCCGCTGATGATGGCAGCGAAGCCGCCGAAAAGACCGAAGGCGAATAAACCGATCGAGGGTCCCCGGGCCCAAGATTGAGCCATTCAAGCGTTAAAAACCAGCAGATTCCGTGTGCGAGCACACGGAATCTGTTTGGTTATCGGCTACACTCAAACAGCGCCCAAGTAGGGCCTTTAGACAGGAGATACAGATGGCCAGTTTCAACAAAGTCATGCTCATGGGCAACCTCACACGCGATGTCGAGATCCGCCACACCTCGGGCAACACCGCGGTGGGCAACTTCGGGATCGCGGTCAACCGCAAGTTCAAGACCCAATCGGGCGAACAACGCGAGGAAGTCACCTTCGTCGATTGCGAGGCCTGGGGACGCACCGCCGAGGTGATGGCCCAGTATCTCAGCCGGGGACGCCCCGTCTTCATCGAGGGTCGGCTCAAGCTCGATCAGTGGGAAGACAAAAACGGCGGCGGCAAACGCTCCAAGCTCTCGGTCGTGGTCGAGAACTTCCAGTTCATCAACTCGGGCCAAGGCGGCGAAGGCCAAGGCGGCGGCGGCGGTGGAGGGGGCGGCTACGCCCGGTCCAACGCTGGTGGCGGCGGTGGCGGCCGGAGCAACAGCGGCGGGGGCTATGACGGCCCTCAGGGCGGTGGCGGCGGCGGTGGTGCACCCATCGATCACGACGATATCCCGTTCTGATCCGCTTGAGAATTGCTTGAGAATTGCTTGAGATCAGACAGCCAGCGTCAATACAGTCATTCAGAGCCCTTCGCAGTGTGCGGAGGGCTTTTTCGATGGCGTAATTCCCGCTCTGGCAATGGATAAGGGCGGGGTAGATCGCCTACACTCCTCTCCCGATCGGTCCCATTCTGCGGATCGGCAGGACCTTAGTTGGGGCGTCGCACCGTGCGGCGCTCCTCAACTCCTCCGGGCCAATACGGCCCGGATCAGGACAGCGAAAGGACCATTTTATGGCACGCTCAGTAAAACTTCTGCTCACCGAAAATGTAGACAACCTCGGCATCGTTGGCGACATCGTCAATGTCCGCTTGGGCTACGCCCGCAACTACCTCCTCCCGTTCGGCTACGCGACCACCCCGAGCGACGAGCTCATCGCATCGCTCGCCGAGAAGCGCGCCGATGCTGAGAAGCAGGTCGCGGCTCGCCGGGCGCAGCGCGAAGAAATGATCGGCAAGCTCAACGGGCAAGAGCTCACCCTCACCCGTGCATGCAACGACCAGGGCCAGCTCTACGGCTCAGTCACCCAGCAGGACATCGCCACCGCACTCAAGGAAGTCGGCTTCGTCGTCGCTCCACGCGAAGTGCGCCTCCCGACCACCATCAAGCGCATCGACAGCTTCGACATCCACATCAAGGTGGACTCGGACCTCGAAGCCGACATCAAGCTCTGGGTCGTCGCCGACCGCGAACTCGATCTCGCCGATGACGACGAGATGGAGTTCGACAACGAGGGCGAGCTGATCGAGAAGAAGGCCGCCCCCGTCGAGAAGGCACCAGAAGCCGAAGCCGCAGCCGCTGAATAAGCATCGCTCATCATCCAAAGCATAATCGCCGGCCCATCGCTCAGATGGGCCGGTTTTTTATGAGCACTCTCGATCGACAGCCTGATTGCCATGAAAAAGGGCACCCGTTTGGGTGCCCGGTGAAAACAAGAGCTATGTGTGCGACTGTTCGTTCAGCCAGATCAGCCAGCCGGATCAAACGGGGGCACGAACTGGGCCACCCCGGTGTCGCCCACCGAGAAGTTGCTGATCTTGACGCCGCTGGTGACAATGAAGATCAGGCGGAGCTCCTGATCGGATCGGCTCCGGCTCAGGCTCGGGGTGTCCTGGATCCCGGTCAGGGTTGAGCCGCGGGTGAGCCGGGCATGGTACTGCTTGGAGTCGGTGTACTCGAATCCGACGGCCTCGTATTCATTGCCGTTCGTATCAATGAGCAGGAGCGGGGCATCAAAGGGGGCCAGGCTGAACGGCTCGCTGAAGAGCCCAATCTCAGAGTCCGGGCCGATATCAACAAACACCAGAGCCTGCCCTCTGCTGACCTCGTAGCGTTCAACGCGGAGTTTTCTTCCCGACGGTGCGTTCTGGCGTCCGACAGACTTGATGTCGTAGATGCCCTCGCCGTCGATGAGTTCGTTCTGGTCGCTGACCGAGAAGTCTCGCTTTGCGGCGGTGAGCGAGAGCATCTCACCGATCCGAGGCGAGGAAGAGATCAGCCCAGTGGCTGTCTCGGTGTCGATTCGGATCGAGTTGGAGTCATCGAGTTCGCGTGTGTCCGCCTCGCCCTTGAGGATTGATCCCGTGCGGACCAAGCGATCGCGGGCGGCGGTGTTCGCGTACGCGACGGGCTTGGGGAAGGACTCAGCGCCCACACGGATGTTCTTAGCAAAGAACCCAATCGGGGTGAATCCCTTGGGGATGACGAACTCGAACCCGACGGTGTTGCGTGAGGAGCCGCCGACGGAGGTGATGAAGATATCCGGGCTGTCGAACTTCCATCGCCCGTACGCGCCGGTGGTGGAGGATTCGGAGATCATCGCGACGGGGAAGACGGTCTGGGTCTTGCCGGTCTCCTCGTTCTCGACGAGCAGGCGGTACTGGCCGTTGGAGTAGATGATCTGCCCGCCCTTTTTGCCGCGTTCCTTGGCGCCCGCCTGGAACTCAACGACATAGCCGGCGATGTACCCGTTATCGACATTCTCAGAGTTGATGTCCTGATAGGTCTGGGCCTTGGTGTCGGCGCCCTTGAGCAGGTCGCGGACACTGTCCGATCCATCCACATTGCCCACGGTGTAGATGGAGAGGAGCTTGAAGTCATCGGGGTTGATCGCGTTGCGTCCGCCGCCATTGCCCGGCGAAACGCGGGTCGAGAACCCGACGAGCTCGAGCTCTGGGTACCACTTGGCCAGCGGCTCGCTGGTGCTCATGGTCCCGTTGGAGAGGTAGCCATAAGTCATCGCGGTGAGCTTATCGACGGGGATCCAGAGCGAATCGCTCCGGACGAGTGCACCGTCGGCCGCCGCACGATCGGTCGAGTACCAGAGCGGCTGATAGCCCAGGAACTCGGTCGAGAGGCGCATCGTGCCCATCCCGATCACCAAGATCCCCGCGCTGAGCACGCCCGTGCCCGCACCAAAGATCGCGCCGCCGGCATAATCGACGATGGTGTTGTTCTTGATGTTGTTGGACACCAGCTTGTCGGTCGCCAGACGCAAGAGCAAGAAGCTGATCACGAAGGGCACGATCAGCGAGATGCCCCACGCGACGCCCTCGAGGAAGGAGAGGAAACCCTTCTCTGGGCTGGCTTCGATCAGCATCAGCGAGAGACGCTCCCAGAACGCAAAGGCGATCGCCCCCGCGGCCACGGCACACAGGAAGTGGATCATGGAGTTGAACATACCCCGGACCATCCAGGCGTAGCCTATTCCCAGCACGAGCAAGATGACGATGATGTTGAGGATCATGGTGTGGTTCTCCGGATGCTCGG
>Ga0209344_10000526_pt1 | contig 65142 bp, 58 predicted proteins | sample Cruoilmetagenom6_FD_187293 | JGI IMG/M metagenome (GOLD analysis project Ga0209344, IMG submission 187293) | Oil polluted marine microbial communities from Coal Oil Point, Santa Barbara, California, USA - Santa Barbara Oil Seep Sample 6 (SPAdes)... | ecosystem: Environmental > Aquatic > Marine... | reverse complement strand
GAATATCGCGCGAGCTGTTCCCGGCGAGGGAGAGGTAGAAGTCCCGGTCTTCCGCGCCCGCATTCCCCAGATCGTAGATGCCTGCGAGGCGGGGGTGGGTGTAGTGGCGGTCGACCGGGACCATTTGTTCCAATCCGTGCTAGCCGCGATGCATGGCGCAGATTTTGTTGCCGTCAGTGTCGCGCAGGTAGGCGAGGTAAAGGCGCATGCCCGTGCCTTCGCGCCAGCCGGGCGGGTCTTCAATCGGCTTGCCGCCGGCGGCGATGCCGGCTGCGTGCCAGGCGTCGGCCTGTTCCGGCGAATCCGCAGCAAAGCCGATCGTGCCGCCATTGGCGTGACAGGCTGGCTGGCCGTCGATGGGCGGCGTGACGAGGAAGGTGCCGCCATTGTGGATATAGATCAGACGGCCCTTGGGATCGACAATCGCCTCGCGACCACCAATCGACTTGAACAGCGCGTCATAGAGTTTCTTCGATTTTTCGAGATCGTTCGTGCCGATCATTACGTGACTGAACATTTCTACTCGTCCTTTTTGTTGATTTTTCCTGCCTTGTGCAGAGCAGCGCGAGCGCGAAATCGAATTCGGCCACACATGTCTCGATCTTCAATTGGTGTATCTTCTTTACAAGTGCAGCGTTGCGATAGCCAAGTCAGGTCTTCGACGTCGAGCCAAAGCGCAATTCGGCCAAGCTCGGCTTCCCGTTCCGGATTTGTTGGTTCGATCTTCCTTGGCATCAGAAAACCACCACGCTCCGGATGCTTTCGCCTGAATGCATCAGGTCGAAGGCGTCGTTGATTTTTTCGAGGCCCATGACGTGGGTGATCATCGGGTCGATCTGGATCTTGCCGTTCATGTACCAGTCGACGATTTTCGGCACGTCGGTGCGGCCCTTGGCGCCGCCGAAGGCCGTGCCGCGCCAGTTGCGGCCGGTGACCAGCTGGAAAGGCCGTGTGCTGATTTCCTTGCCGGCCTCGGCCACGCCAATAATGATCGATGTGCCCCAGCCGCGATGGCAACATTCGAGCGCCTGGCGCATCACGTCCGTGTTGCCGGTGCAGTCGAAGGAATAATCCGCGCCGCCATCGGTGAGTTCGACGAGATGGGCGACGACGTCTTTCGTGTTCTTCGGATTGACGAAATGCGTCATGCCAAATTTCTCGCCCCACTCCTTTTTCGAGTCATTGATGTCGACGCCGATAATCTTGTCGGCGCCAGCCATCTTCGCGCCTTGCAGGACGTTGAGGCCGATGCCGCCAAGGCCGAACACGACGACATTGTCGCCGACCTGGACCTTGGCCGTGTTGGTCACCGCGCCGACACCCGTGGTGACGCCGCAGCCGATATAGCAGGCCTTGTCGAAGGGCGCGTCGGTGCGGATTTTAGCAACCGCGATTTCGGGCAGGACGGTAAAGTTCGAGAAGGTCGAGCAACCCATGTAATGGTAGATGGTCTGGCCCTTGTAGGAGAAGCGGCTGGTGCCGTCCGGCATCAGGCCCTTGCCCTGCGTCGCGCGGATGGCGGTGCAGAGATTGGTTTTGCCTGACAGGCAGCTTTTGCACTGGCGGCATTCGGGCGTGTAGAGCGGGATGACATGGTCGCCCGGCTGGACACTGGTCACGCCCGCGCCGACCTCGCGGACGATGCCGGCGCCTTCATGGCCGAGCACGCTGGGGAACAGGCCTTCGCTGTCGAGCCCGTCGAGCGTGTAGGCGTCGGTGTGGCAGATGCCGGTGGCCATGATTTCGACGAGCACTTCACCGGCCTTCGGGCCTTCGAGGTCCAACTCGACGATTTCGAGGGGTTTCCTGGCTTCAAAGGCAACGGCGGCGCGAGTCTTCATGGGGCGTGTCTCCGGATAGGGGTCTGATCCCTACCTAGACCGCACCGGCGTCATGATCCACTCCCCGCCCGTGATTGACATTAGTTTGACGTAAAACTAAAAAGTAAGACATCAAACTAAATAGGGAGGGAAGATCGTGACAACGCGGCGAGGTGTATTGAAACTGGTGGGGGGCGGCTGCGTATTGGCGGCGGTGGGCGCGGGCGGCTTTGTGGCGGCGAACGGCCCGTCGCGGTCGGCCCGGGCGCCGTGGCGCGAGGCAGGCCACGAGACGGAATTCCGCCGGCGGGCGCTGTCCTATGCGATCCTCGCGCCCAATCCGCACAACCGGCAGCCCTGGCTGGTGCGGCTCGACGGGGACGACACCCTGACGCTGTATTGCGACCTCGACCGCCGCCTGCCGGCGACTGACCCGTATGACCGCCAGATCGTCATCGGGCATGGCGCGTTCCTCGAGCTGCTGGCGCTGGCGGCGGCTGAAGACGGGTATGGCACGGAGATCACGCTGTTCCCGGACGGCGAGGACATGGCCACGCTGGACGCGCGGCCCGTGGCGCGCGTGCGGTTCGTGTCGGGCGGGGCAGCGCCTGACCCGCTGTTTGCCTATACGCTGTCGCGGCACACTAATCGCGAGCCGTTCGAGGCGCGCGACGTCGACCCCGACGCACTGGCCGCCGTTCTGTCGAGCGGGAATGTGCATGGCGTGACGTCCGGCGGATGCGGCAATGATGCGCTGGCCGCCAGCCTGCGCGACCTGACATGGCGGGCGCATGCGGTCGAGATGACGACACCTTACACCAATCAGGAGAGTGTCGAGCTGATGCGCATCGGTGCGAAGGAGGTGGCGGCCAATCCGGACGGACTGGTCCTGGAAGGACCGGTGATGAGGCTGGGCAAGATGACCGGGATCATCAGCCGCGAGGCGATGGGTGATCCGGACTCCGAAATGTCGAAGCAGGGCATGGCGATGTTTCATGATGCGGCCAAGTCGGCACGGGCGTTTGCATGGCTCGGAAATTCCGGTGCCACCCGCGTGTCGCAGATTGCGGCGGGTCGAGCCTATATGCGCATGACGCTGGCCGCCGAGCGCGAAGGCCTGAAAGTGCATCCGTGGAGCCAGTCGCTGCAGGAGTACCCGGAGATGGCCAGCCTCTATTCGGAGGTCCATGAGCTGATCGGCGGCGACCAGAGGCTTCAGATGCTGGTGCGGGTAGGCTATGCCAAGCCGGTCATCGCGGCACCGCGCTGGCCGATGGAAACACACCTGATCGCGTGAGAGTCCCCGCATGAATGCATTGTCCCGAAGCCAGCAGGCGCTGTTCACGCTGCTCAATGAAATCGGCATTATCAACCAGTTGTCGAGTGCACGGCTGGAGCGGTTGTTGCCGCACGGGCTGACCGTGGCGCAGTTCGGCCTGCTGAACCATCTGGCGCGACTGGAGGGCGACTGGTCGCCCGCCCGGCTCGCGGCGGCCTTCCAGGTGACCAAAGGCACGATGACCAGCACGCTGCAGCGGCTGGAAGCCAAGGGGTTCATCTCCATGCGCGCCAATCCGGATGACGGCCGGGCGAAGATCGTGACACTGACAGAGGCCGGGCGCCGCGCCCGCGAGGCTGCATTGGCTGCTGCAGGGCCGGGACTTGCCGATCTTGAGGCGGTCTTGTCGTCCGCAGACGTGGATGCGCTCATTCCGGACTTGCAAAAGCTCAGGATCTGGCTCGATATGCATCGGTAAGTGCAACTACATGACGAGTCCCCCGCTTGGGGCGTAACGGGATGAGCTGATGGTTAGACTGCTGCTGTGGACGGTGGGCCTTGTCGCTGCCGTTTTGTTGATCACGTATTGGTGGGCCGGCCGGAACCTGCAGATGCTGGATGCCGCCGCCAGGGCCGACGCGCCGGGCGCATTTCTCGAGGTTACGGGCGGCACGCTCCACTACCTGGTGGAGGGGCCCGAGGATGGCGAGATTGTCGTCATGGTGCACGGCTTCTCGACGCCGTCCTTCATTTTCGAACAGAATGCGGCAGCGCTGGTCGATGCCGGGTTTCGCGTTGTGCGCTATGACCATTTCGGGCGCGGCTGGTCTGACCGGCCGAAGGGGCCCTATGATGAAGCCTTCTACGACCGGGAATTGATGGACCTGCTCGACGGCCTCGGCCTGTCGGAGCCGGTCCGTCTGGTCGGCCTGTCGATGGGTGGGCCGATCGTGATGTCATTTGCCGGGCGCCATCCGGAACGCGTGTCGGATATTTTCCTGTTGGTGCCAGCCGGGCTGGATGTGACCGGGGGCAACAGCGGTGCCGCCAAGCTGGTGCGCACGCCGGTGATCGGCGACTGGATCTGGCGCGTCTTCGGGCGCGGCATCCTGCTGGGCAATTCGCAACTCGATGAAAGCGCCCTTGATCCGGCCAACCACCTGCAGGGCGATGTCGCGCGCCAACTCGACTTTCACGGCTATCGCGAGGCCCTGTTGTCAACAATGCGGCATTTCCCGATGTCGGACCGGGCCCGCCTGTTCAGCACGGTCTCCGACAAGACGAAAATACCGGTCGTGGCGGTGTTCGGAGATGCGGACGACACGATCGCGGTGTCCAGCGCGGCGAAACTGGTGGCGCTGATCCCGCGCGCGGACGTGCGGATCATCGCGGGCGGCACGCATGGCCTGAACTACCAGCGCCACGCGGAGGTCAATCCGATGCTTGTGCAATGGGCCAGCGGCGAGACGGCCGACTAGGCCTCGACGCTGGCGGTACCGTCTTCGACGCGGACGCACTGGGCGCGGTCGCCAAAGGCCTCGAACAGGAAGCGTTCGGTGCCGGTGAGCCATGCCTGTCCGCCGAGGGCGCAGAGCTCGTCATAGAGGGCCGCGCGGCGGTCCGGATCGAGATGGGCGGCGGCTTCGTCGAGCAGCAGCAGGGGCGCCGGGCCGTCGCCGCCCGCGCGCAGGGCGCCGGCGGAGGCGAGGATCAATCCGATCAGGAGCGCCTTTTGCTGGCCGGTCGAGGCGTCGCGTGCGGGCGCGCCGGTGGGGCGGTGGATGACGACGAGGTCTGAGCGGTGCGGGCCGTCGATCGTGCGCCCGGCGGCGATGTCGCGTCGGCGCGTGGTGCGGAAGGTCTCGGCCAGCGTCTCGAAGATCGACTTGAAATCGTCGCCGCGCAGGGCGGCCAGTTCGGCGTCACCTTCCAGCGTGAGATCGGCCTTGGGGAAATGGCCTTCGGGCCGGGTCTCGATGGCGCCCTGCAGGGATTCCAGGACATGCGCGCGGTTGATGGCGATCTCGGCACCGGCTTCGGCCATGCGCGCCTCGATGGCATCGGCCCAGGCCGGGTCGACATGGCCGCGTTCCAAGAGGGCGTTGCGCTCGCGCATGGCCTGTTCATAGCGGCTGGCGGCGCGGCCATGAGTGGGCACATGCGCCATGACCTGGCGGTCGAGGAAGCGGCGCCGATCCGATGCGCCGCCGCGGAAGACGCTGTCCATTGAGGGCGTCAGCCAGACGATGCGGACAAGGTCGGCCAGATCGGATGCGGTGGCGGACGCCCCGTCGATGCGGACATTGCGCTTGGCACCGGAGCCGGTTTCGAGCGCGACGCCGATCTTCTGGTCATTGGCCAGCGTGGCGGCGACGGTCCAGCTGCCGGGCGCATCCTTGCGGACCATTTCAGGCAGGGTGGCGGAGCGCAGGCCGCGCCCGGGGCCAAGCTGGCTGACCGCTTCGAGCAGGTTGGTCTTGCCCGCGCCATTGGCGCCGAACAGGCAGACGTGACGGCCGTCGAGCGGCAGTGTCAGCGCGGCGTAGTTGCGGAAGTCCGTGAGTGAAAGTCGGGTGATCTGAGCCAAGCGTCGATCCCGTCTGGCGGGCCTAGACCCGGAGCGGCATCAGCACGTAGCGTGCGCTGTCGTCCGACGGGTCAAGCACGAGCGCGGGAGAGGCCGGGTCGTTGAACATGAACTCGACGGTGTCGGCTTCAATCTGCCCGGCAATGTCGAGCAGGTATTTGGCATTGAAGCCGATCTCCATCGCGTCGGAACTGTATTCGGCTTCGAGCTCTTCATTGCCGGCGCCGGTCTCGGCGTGGCTGACAGCCAAGGTCAGCTTGCCGTCGGACACGGACATTTTCACCGAACGCGAACGCTCTGCCGAGACCGTCGAGACGCGGTCGACGGCGGCTTCGAACGACTTGTTGTCGACGACGAGTTTCTTGTCATTGCCCTTGGGAATGACGCGGGCATAGTCCGGGAAGGATCCGTCGATCAGTTTCGATGTCAGCACCGCGCGGCCGGCGCGCACGACGATCTTCGTGTCGGACACTTCGATATCGACATCGCCGTCGACAGCATCGATGAGGCGGCGCGCCTCGGCCACGGCCTTGCGGGGCACGATGACGCCTTCGAGATTTTCCGAGCCCTTGGGGGCCGAAATCTCGGCGAGGGCGAGACGGTGGCCGTCAGTGGCGACCGTGCGCAGGACGGCCTTGCCGTCTTCGTTCTTGGCGCCGTGAAGGTAGACGCCGTTGAGATAGTAGCGGGTCTCTTCGGTCGAGATGGCGAACCGTGTCTTGTCGATCAGGCGGGCGAGATCCTTGGCATCGACCGAAAAGGCCGTCGCGCCGTCATCGCTGCTCATCGTCTGGAAGTCGGAGGCGGGCAGGGTCGGCAGTTCGAAATGCGACCGGCCGGCACGGATTGCCAGGCGCTGGTTGTCGGGCTGGGTTTCCAGTTCGACCTCGGCGCCAGCTGGCAGTTTGCGGATCACGTCGAACAATGTGCCGGCAGGGGCGGTCACGGCGCCTTCGCGGCTCACCTTTGCGTCGGCGCTGTCGACAGCCTCGATATCGAGATCGGTCGCCGTGAGCTTCAGTTCGCCCTTGCTGGCCTGCAGCAAGACGTTTGACAGGATTGGAATGGTGTTGCGGCGCTCGACGACGTTCTGCACATGCGAGAGGGCATTGAGGAGATCGCTACGTTCAATGGTAAGTTTCATCTGCTGGTCCGTCCATCACCGGCGCCCGGTGCGCCTGTCTTCCTGATCAAGTTCATTTGGCTGGTCCGTGCCGGCCGGGCAGGGGGCCCGCGGCAGAATCAGCCCGCCCTCCAGTGGAGAGCGGGCTAAGAACCCTTAAACAATCGGGCGGAAAAGCCAAGCGCCGATCCGGCGATGCCCAAGGGCAACCTGGCGGTTCTAGTTCGCGCCTGCCGCCTGGAGTTCGAAGATTGCTTCGGTGACACGTGCGATGTCGCCTGCAAGTTCGGGATCCGTTGCGATATTCTTGGACACTTTCCGGTGGGCGTAGAGGATCGTGGTATGATCCCGCTTGCCGAAGCTGTGACCGATCTGGGGAAGCGACTTGCCGGTTTTCTCACGGCAAACATACATCGCGACCTGACGGGGATAAACCACTGCGCGGGCCTTGCACGGGCTTTCAAGATCGCTCTTGGAAATGCCGAAAACCTTCATTGTGGCGCGTTTGACGAGTTCGATCGTGGGCACTTTGACTTCTCCCTGATGACGGCGGATCACGCGGTCGAGCATGTCCATGGTCGGCGCACGGTCTCCGAAACCGGCTTCGGTATAGAGGCTCCAGATTGCACCGGTGAGTTCCCGGCCCGGTCCACGAATGCCGGCATTGATGCGGGCAATCATTTCGTCGGTAAGCACGAAGTCCGGATGACCCGCTTCAATGTGAGCTGCCAGGCGTACGAGAATCTCGCGGCGCATGTCGGCATCCGGCAGGCCGACTTCGACGGCGATCGAGCCTTTCAGCTCTGCCCGCATGCGGGGGCCGAAACCGGTCACGTCGCCGGGGGCTTCATCACCCGCCAGAACCACGAGGCCGCCATTGCCGGTGACTTCACGGATGTTCTGGTAAAGCTCTGTCTCGGTGCCCGGCTTGCCGGCAATGCGGTGCAAGTCGTCGATCAGCAACAGCGTCGCCGAACGCAGGCGCTTCTTCAGTCCGCTCGTGTCCTTCACCTTCACGCCATCATGGTAGGCAGACATGAATTCCTCGGCCGTGAGATAGACAACGACCCGGTCCGGCTGCTGCGCCTCGACCTTGTGCTTCAAGGCCAGAAGGATGTGCGTCTTGCCGGTGCCCTGGCGGCCATAGATCAGCGTCGTCAATGTGCCGACAGTCTGCCCGGCCGCAATCCGCTGCGCGAGTTGCACAGCGATCTCGTTCGACTGACCGGTGACCAGTGTTTCGAAGGTCATGTTGGGTGCGCCGTTCGCGCCGGTTGCGGTTGGCGTATTGCCGCCATCGTCACCCGTGGCCGCAGCACGTTCCGGCTCGGGCGCCGGAGCGGCTTCCGCCCATGGGTCGGAGACGAGGTCGCGCACTTCGGTGCGGGCATTGCGCCAGCATTCCAGCCGGATGCCACGGCGGGCGGGATCATGGTCGCGCCATGTGCGCTGGATAAGCCGCTTGTGCTCGGCCACGACGCGATCATAGGCGAGGGGATCGCGGGCCGCGATCACCATTTCGCCATCGACTTCCGCGATCAGGCGCAGGTCTTCGATCCAACGATCATAGTCGGTTGTATTCAAGACGGTTGCGAGCGTGTCCCGGACCTTCTGCCAGATGGCCTGGCCTGGGAGATTGTTGACTTTTTCCGTGCCCGAAAACTCTACGCCATGCTCAGAATCAAAAAGTGTATTTCGGTCCATCGCCGAGCCCCATTTTCTTGTTATGTTTCGTCCTGACCAGCAGGCACGCAACTCTCCCTCCAGATCACCATCTGGGCCCCGTAAATACTCCGTGCAGGGAGAGTTATTAGCTGGTATCCCCAAGGTATCTTCCTGCCGTTTTTCTGACAAGTGTATCTTTTTTTTGACAACGGGGATTGGCCAGTTGACTCTTGGGCTCGGTGATCAAATTTTCATCAAAATCAGCCGCTTATCCTGTGTGTTTTTTTTGTGAGTGAGTCGTTCAACGCAATTGTTCGCTAATGTTCTGTCAACACCATCCATGCGTAATTGGCTGTGAAATTCGAACTTTTGCTAGCGATAAAATATTGCAGGTAATAAAGCCGACCCATTCTTGCAGGCCTGCCTCCGGGGAACGCGCAAAAATGCAAAAATGACCTAAAAGAGGACCGGTCCCAGAAGACCATATCCGGCATGTTGTTGCGAGCCCTGTATCCTAAATTCGACGCAAGAAAAAACCCGCCAGGCATGAGCCGGGCGGGTCTTGTTTCGTCATCGGGGTTCGAAGCCGGGAAGGCTTCAGCCCATTGCGCTGACGCGGGCCGAGAGGCGCGAGACTTTGCGGGACGATGTATTCTTGTGCATGACGCCTTTGGTGACAGCGCGCATCAGTTCGGGCTGTGCAACGCGCAGGGCGTCCTGAGCGGCGGACTTATCGCCTGCTTCGATAGCTTCCTCGACCTTACGGACATAAGTGCGCACACGCGAGCGGCGCGCCTTGTTGACTTCGGTGCGAGCCGCAATCTTGCGGACCATCTTCTTGGCGGAACGGGTATTGGCCATATCTAACTCCTGAAGCCCGAAGGAGACCTCCCTCAAGCTGAAGGCGGGGGCATACATAAACGGTGCGAACGCGTCAACTGGGGGGCTGACAGAAAACTGCGCCAGCGGGCCGCCGCTACTCGGTTGCCGGCGGTTCCTCCGCCTCGGCGGCCATCTCGGCTAGACGCTCTGTCAGTGCCTGATTGCCTTCGAGGCCGAGTTCCTTTGCGGAGAATACGACAAGGCCGCCGGATTTGCTGAGCATCGAGACGATGTTCTGGCGCGTTTGCATCTCCATCAGGCTCAGCAAGGCTGCGATCTGCTCGGGGCTGCGATCGCGGAACTGGTCGAGCAGCTTGTCGAGTTCCGTGCCGAGAAACTGCATGGCGCCGGGCGTCTCTATGTCACGCGGACCGATGTCCCCGCGCTGGGCGGCCTGCGCCAGCGCCACGCGCTGCGGGGGCATCGGGGTATCGCCGGTGGCGTCGGTGCCGATCGCGTCGCTATCCGGCGCCATTGCATCTGGGGTTACGACGACGTCGCCGGGAAGGGTTGAGCCATCGCGATAGCTGAACCTCGCTTCGAACACGTCGACGCCAAGCGGCACGCCCAGGTCACCCGTGCCGGATTCCATGCCGGCGAGTTCTTCGGTCACTTCCCGTTCGATCTCGTGATGGCTTTCGCGCAATTGTTCATCCCTGCGCCGGCCGATGGCGCCGGAAAAGGCCGAACGGATACGCCGTTCGAGCTGATCGCCGAAATCCCCCAGCCGGGCGAGATCCGTCACCCGGTCCCGGTTGACGCAAAAACTGACCGAGGGAGTGACGGTCACGACGTGCCCGTCATTGGTTACGGCCGTGAAGGGGAAGGGCGTGGTCGTGTGGATGCGCAGGGAGATGGCGCCAGCATCGGTGACCAGATGGTCATGCGTGAGCGAATTGAACCGCGGATCGTAAACGGGGAAGCGCAGGTGCTGGCGGTGCTTGAACTGAACGATGCGTGGATCGCCAACCTTGACCTTCATCTCTGCCGTGAGGGCCTGGATGCGTCCGTCGGGGCCGCGAACCAGATAGGTATCGTCTTCGGCGGGCGGAATGAACGGGCCGCGTGCCTTGTAGACCAAGGCGGCGATGGCGCCGCCAATCACGAGCAACGCCACGAGCACACTGATGACCAGGCTCGTTGAGATTGCGCTTACCTCCGCCATGAGCTGTTCCCCGCTGCAAAGCCGCCCCATCCCCTGAGCGGGCCAAGGTTAACAACACTTTGCAGCAAAGAGAATAGCGGCCCTGCTCAGGCGGCTGAGCGCAGCCTAGCGGTCCTTGAAGTGGGCCGAGCGTTTCTCGACATAGGCAGACATGCCTTCCTTCTGGTCCTCGGTCGCAAACAGCGACTGGAACAGGCGACGCTCGAAACGGATTCCCTGCGACAGGGGCGTTTCATAGGCGGCGTTGATGGCCTCTTTCGTCATCATGGCTGCTGCACGTGGCATCGCGGCAATGGTGCGCGCCATCTCGCGGACCACGTCCATCAGGTCGTCTGCCGGCACGATCCGGGCAACCAGGCCGCAGCGTTCGGCTTCTGCGGCTTCCATCATCCGTCCGGTGAGGCAGAGTTCCATCGCCTTGGACTTGCCGACAAACCGCGCGAGCCGCTGCGTGCCGCCAGCCCCCGGCATCACGCCGAGACGGATTTCCGGCTGGCCGAAACGGGCCGAGTCTGCTGCGATGACGATATCGCACATCATGGCCAGTTCGCAGCCGCCACCCACAGCATAGCCGCTGACGGCTGCGATCAATGGCTTGCGGGCGCTCGACGCGCGCTCCCAGTTGCGGGTGATCAGGTCTTCATAATAGGCCGCAGGATAATCCTGGTTCATGATTTCGCGGACGTCCGCGCCGCCGGAGAAGGCCTTGCGCGAGCCGGTCAGCACGATGCAGCCAATATCCTTGTCCGTTTCGAACCGGTCGATGGCGTGGGTCAGTTCCGTCATCATTTGATCGTTGAGGGCGTTAAGATGGTCGGGCCGGTTCAGTGTGATGACGGCGACGCCGGTTTCGGCGTCCGACTCTGTCAGCAATGTATTGTACGACATGGGGCGACGTATCCTTCTTGCGACCGGTATCCCGGCCTTTGGCGCTGGCGTTCTGGTCGCAGCTGCCGGATTGATTGATTTTTTGGGTGCTGCGCGTGGCCGGCTCTTCGTGTCCGGCGAGATTGAGGCGGTGAACGACTCTCGGGTTGCGACCGCGATCAGGAGCGGACGCGGGCGCTATAGCCTGAAAAAAGGGCGCTTGTCACCCTTTTGCCTCATTTGTCGATGCTGAACGTCAATCCGGCATGCGCCTGAAGGCGGTCGACAAGTGTCATCCCCATGGCTGCGGCGGGCGTGTAAATGCCTCCGCCGAGGTCGGCGCAATCCTTGACCAGGCAGATTGCAGCCTCGGAGATGATTTTCGACGTCGAGCCGTAACCGGGATCCTTGTCGCCTGTGACCGTCGCCTTGATGCGATCACCGTTCTTGGTGATGCCGAGCAGGGCGAAATCATACAGACCCGCCTCACGCTCTGATCTTGAAGGGCCCTCACCGGGTTTCGGACCGTCGTCTCCGCCCATCGTGTTGCTCTTGGCGACCATTTCGGCTGCGGCCTTGCCGGCCTCGCCGGGACCCGTCAGCATCATCTCGTCATAGACAAAGTCCTCGCCATAGGGGTGGCCCATGATCGCGTTGGAGCGATGGATGTTCTTGGTGTTGATCGGCGCCATGATGAACGGGGCGACCCAGGACCCGAAATCCTCGTCTTCCTGCACCGCCATGCCATGCGGCTGTTCGGGCCCTTCAAAACCGCCGGTCAGCGAGAAAGGATTGCGCAACACGGCCATGACGGCCGGGTCGCGCATGGCCCGGGCCATGGTCTCGCGGCCAGAGGCTGCGGTGCCGCCGGAGAAAGTGCCCTTCATCTTGCGCATGCGCCCCTTCACGCGGACCGCCGGCGTGCCGAACGCGCGCATTGCCTCGTTCTGGAGGAACAGGACGCCGAGATCGAACGGAATGGAGTCGAAGCCGCACGAGAAAACGATGCGCGCGCCGCTCTTTTTGGCCGTGTCTTCGTAGGCTGCGATCATGTCATGCATCCAGGCGACTTCGCCGGACAGGTCGACATAGTCGACGCCATAGGCGGCGCAGGCCTCGACGAGCGGCGTGCCGTAGAGCTGGTAGGGGCCGACCGTGGTCAGTACGCAGCGGGCGGACTTGACCATGGCCTCCAGCGAGGCTGGATCGGACGCATCAGCGACGATCAGGTCGACGGCTTTCGGGATGCCCATCTCGTCGCGCACGGTCTTGAGCTTGTCGAGCGACCGCCCGGCCATGGCCCAGCTCACGTCCTTGCCGATGCCATAGGTGGCATTCATGTACTCGGCCACGAGGCGCCCGGTGAATCCGGTGGCCCCATAGATGACGACATCATAGTTGGCAGATGGGTTCATGGGGCGACCTCCAGCTTCATGTTGCTCCTGATTTAACGGATCGCGACGAGATTGACAGGGCTAGTTGACAAATCGGCAACTTGTATATACATATGTATATCCAAGAGTGCATATTCAGGAGGCCGCCAATGATTCGATTGCGCTAAGGATTTTTGGATATGAAATCGCCATTCCCGGCAGAACCAACTCACTCGCAAATACTTTGGAATGAAGAGGACAATCAGGCAAATATCGTCCGGGCCGGCATAGATTTCGCTGATATCGTGTCTGGTTTTGCGACGGCGCACATCCGGACCCACCCGCTCAAGGACGGGAGGTTTGTTGCCCTCATCAAGGTTGACCAGTTCATTATTGAAGTCGTCGCGAGTTTTGGTTCGGCTCTGACCCTGCATGAAGCCCGATTGGCAAAAAAGAATGCCCAAGAAACGTATTACAAAACTCTATTTGAACCCGGCTCCGGCCCATAAGAAAGGCAGGACAGATTGGGATCGTTTGCGCACGATGTCTGAGGCTGAAATCGAATCGCAACGCTGGGGCGATCCGAACTTGCCCGAGATCGACTGGGCGAATGCGGACGTCCAACTGGTCGAGCCGATCGTCAAGAAGCCTGTTTCCATCCGGCTCGACAGCGATGTGATCGATTTTTTCAAGGATGCCGGCAAAGGCTACCAGACCCGGATCAACCAAATCCTGCGCTCTTATATGGAGCACCAGAAGAAAACCGGCTGAGTCAGGCAGTCGCGGCTACTGCCTTTCCGCGGGAAACCGCCTATATCGCTTGTATGACCGATACGCCTGCAGTGCCCGACCCGGAACGCAACCGATTGAGCGGGCGACTCTCGCGAACGGCGAAAGTGGGCGCGAACCTGTCGGGTGCCGGCATCAGCTTCGCGGCCAATTCCCTGTTTGGTGGGGCCCAGGGTGATGAGCGGATCGCCAAGGCGCTGGCCGCCGCGCTGGGGCGGTCCAAGGGGCCGCTGATGAAGGTCGCCCAGATGGTGTCGACCATTCCCGATTTCCTGCCGGCTGAATATGCTGCCGAACTCGGCCAGCTCCAGGCGCAGGCACCCGCCATGGGGTGGCCCTTCGTAAAGCGCCGGATGCGGGCTGAACTCGGCGCCGACTGGCTATCGCAGTTCGATACGTTCCAGAAGGAGGCGTCTCACGCCGCCTCGCTGGGGCAGGTTCACGATGCGCGCCTGCATGATGGGCGGCGCGTCGCCTGCAAGCTGCAATATCCGGACATGTCGAGCGCGGTCGAGTCTGATGTCGGCCAGTTGAAGACCATGCTCGGCCTGTTCAAGCGCATGGACGGATCGATCGATCTCACCGAGATGGTCGGCGAAGTAACGGACCGCCTCCGCGAGGAGCTCGATTACGGGCGCGAGGCCAAGCATATGGCGCTGTATGCGGGTATGCTGGCCGACAAGGATTTCGTCCAGGTGCCGGAACCGGTGCCGGTATTTTCGACAGACCGTCTCCTGACGATGACGTGGCTGGAGGGCGAGCGCCTCGATGCATTCGAGGGCGCAGCGCAGGAGACCCGCAACCATATCGCCGAAATGCTGTTCTGGACCTGGTGGGGCCCGTTCAACGGCCATGCCGTGATCCATGGCGATCCGCACCTTGGCAATTACCAGGTCACCGGTGGCGGCACCGGTATCAATCTGCTCGATTTCGGCTGTATCCGCGTGTTCCCGCCCACCTTCGTGGAGGGCGTGGTTGACCTCTATCGCGCCACGCTGGCGGAGGATTTCGATGCCGCGTATGCCGCCTACGAGAAATGGGGCTTCCAGAACCTGTCACGTGAACTGGTCGAAGTGCTGAATATCTGGGCGCGCTTCATCTATGGCCCGTTGCTCGACGACCGGGTGCGCAGTGTCGCCGATGGCGTGTCGGCTGGCGAATATGGCCGCAAGGAAGCGTTCCAGGTCCGCCGCCTGCTCAAGGAGAAGGGGCCAGTGAAAATTCCCCGCGAGTTCGTCTTCATGGACCGAGCCGCGATCGGGCTTGGTGCGGCCTACCTGCGCCTGAAGGCCGAGGTCAATTATCACCGCCTGTTCGAAGAGAGCCTGGAGGGCTTTGACGTGAAATCGGTCGCGTCGCGGCAGGCGGCGGCTCTGGCCGAGGCAGGACTCACATGAACAACTTCATCCGTTGATAGCGGATCGGCGGCAAGCTAGGGTCTCAATTCATTGAGAAGAGACATGCCGCTTTGACCAAGTTGAGTTCAATGATCTGGACGGCGGTGGGCTTCGCGGTCACGTACCAGATATTCCTCATGGTTCCGGCATACACGCTTCATGCGGTCGCACCGGAATTGTCGCAAATGTTGGTGATGGGGCTCTCATATCTGATTGTCGGGGCTGCGCTATTCTGGTTCCTTGATCAGCGGGGCGTTGTCAGCGACGTCGCGGGCCTTGGCGATCGAAACAGCACGACGATTCTCGTAACGCCCGTCGCCGTCGCTGCAATCTACTTCCTTTCTACCCTGGTCAGCGACGTACTCGTCGCCACGTTCGGGCCCGAGGGGCTGAGCATCAGCGAAGACATGCAGGCCATCATGCGATTCAGCAGTCCGCTCGCACTTTTCTTCACGGTTGTGCTCGTGGCACCGCTTGTCGAAGAGTTCATTTATAGAGGACTGTTGATGGGCGTCTTACTGGCGCGTGGCTGGACGCCACTGGCTGCAACAGGACTCTCGGCGCTCATCTTTTCCGTGCAACATTTTCAATATGGCTGGATCGGGATCGTCACTGTTTTCATGTTTGCGATGATGTTCGGGTTCCTGAGGGTCGCCACTGGAGGACTTTTCTCTCCGATCCTGGCACATGTCATCTGCAACGCCGTATCGGTAATTTACTGGTAGGCCGTCAGATTCTGGGGCTGGCGCATGCGGCCCGACGGCGCTATTGCGCATTCCATGACCGATGATTTTACCCGAAGCCAGACATTCGAAATCCCTGAAGGCTATGTGCACCTGCCATGGCATCGCGGCTTTGGCCGGCAGGTCGGCCCCCTGTTCGAGAAGCGGGACGCGACGGGCCTGACCCGTGCCTTCAAGGTCGAGGAGCATCATACAAATGGGATGATGAACGCCCATGGCGGCATGCTGATGACGTTTGCCGACATGGCTTGGGGCGGAGCGGTGGAGAAGGACGAAGACACGTGGTGGGTGACCATCCGCCTGATGTGCGATTTCCTGTCCGGGGCGCCCCTTGGCAGCTTTGTTGAAGGCAATGGCACGGTTGTCGGTGTGGCGGACGATATTGTGACGGTCGAGGGACGTATCTGGACCGGCGACAAGCTGCTGATGCGGGGCACAGGCATCTTCAAGCTGATCCCCCGGCGGGAAGGCATGCCCGGCCGGGGTTAATACGGCTGGTCCTTCGCCCGCAATCAGGTTGACTTTTGGCGGGCGTCTCAGTATCCGCCTCCGCAATGAACACTGCACTGCATCACCACCATCATCGCGCGTGACGCGCCTGCGAGGCGCGATCCGGTCCGGCTGCGCCTCCTGCAAGTGTTCCTCTCCAGAACCAAACCAGACGAGGCAGGCCCCTACCCGGGCTCGTGCCTCGTTGACGTGTCGCCTTTCCATCCCGGCCTGCTCCGTCTATGTGGGGCCACGCCGGTAAACAGGACTTGAGAACACAATGAGCGACAAGGAAACCCAGCCCCTCTCCGGCAAGGATCTCGCCCGCAAGCCGCGCGGATTTCCCGACAAGCGCGAGGCGTTGATCCATGCGCAGGCCGAACTCGTCGAGAAGATCACGGCGGTTTACCGCCAGTGGGGCTTTGAGGCGCTTGAAACGGGTGCGTTCGAGTATGCCGACGCTTTGGGCAAGTTCCTGCCTGATGACGACCGCCCGAATGCCGGTGTGTTCTCGCTGCAGGACGATGACGAGCAGTGGATGGCCTTGCGCTATGACCTGACGGCGCCGCTCGCGCGTTTCGTGGCCGAGGCGGGCCAGACGCTTGGCCGCCCGTTCCGGCGCTACGCGGCCGGCCCTGTCTGGCGAAACGAGAAACCCGGCCCGGGCCGCTTCCGCGAATTCTGGCAGTGCGATGCCGACACGGTCGGCGCGCCCGGCTTTCATGCCGATGCAGAGATGATCGCCATGGGCGCCGAAGCCCTGCGCGCGGTGGGCATGGAGACCGGCGAGTTCGTGATCCGTGTGAACACGCGCCGCCTGCTGAACGGCGTACTCGACAGTGTGGGAGCGGCCTCCGCGGGCACGCGTCTCGCGATCCTGCGCGCGCTCGACAAGCTCGACCGGCTGGGATCGGGCGGCGTTGCCGACCTGCTCGGCAAGGGGCGCCTCGACGAGAGCGGTGATTTTACCAAGGGCGCAGGGCTGGGCGATACCGAAGTCAAAGCTGTGCTCGCTTTTGCCGAGGCGGGGGCCAGGACGCGGGCGGAGACACTCGCGAACCTGGCGAAGGCTGCGGGCAATAGCGAAGAAGGCAAGGCAGGCCTCGCCGAACTGGAAGCCATTGCCGTTGCGCTGGAAGCGCTGGGCGCGCCGGAAGGCGATGTGGTCATCGACCCGTCCGTCGTGCGCGGCCTCGAATATTATACGGGCCCGGTCTACGAGGCCGAATTGCTGCGCGAAGTCGTGGGTGACGATGGCAAGACCTATCGCATCGGCTCGATCGGTGGCGGCGGGCGCTATGATAACCTCGTCGCGCGCTTCACCGGCGAAACCGTCCCGGCGACCGGATTCTCCATCGGTATCTCGCGTCTGGCTTCGGCCCTGGCCATCATGGGCGAAACGACGAAGCTGGACGGTCCCGTCGTGGTGCTGAACCTCGACAAGGAAAACCCGTCGGTGGCGCTTGAGATCGCTGCGGAACTGCGCCGCGCCGGCCTGCGGGCCGAGGCCTATATGGGCTCGTCGGGCATGCGCCCGCAGATGAAATATGCCGACCGTCGCGGCGCGCCTGCTGTGGTCATGGTTGGCGGCGATGAAATCGCAAAGGGCACGGTGACGATCAAAGACCTCGAAATGGGGGCCCTGAAAGCCAAGGCGATCCAGTCGAACGAGGAATATCGCGAAGCCCGGCCAGGCCAGATCGAAGTGCCACGCGCCGAACTGGTCGCGGCTGTCCGCAATATCGTCGAGGCGCAGGGATGACGCCCGAACAGGTTGTCGAAGCAGCGAGCGCAATTTTTGCGCGGACCGGTGCGCGGTCGGTCGACCCCGCTTACGTTCTCGCATCCGACATTCCCCTCGAACTGTCCGGCGAAGCAGTGCGCGCGCGACTCTGCGTCTTCACCGATCATCGCGGCAATGAAATGGTGATGAGACCGGACCTCACCTTGCCGGTGGCGGGCCTGGAGGCCGAGCGCCTTGCTTCCGGCAAGAACGGTCCCGAAGCCTATGCCTATGCGGCGCGGGCGTTCCGCCTGCCGGCCTCGCCGGATGATCCGATGGAATTCACGCAAGTAGGGTTCGAACGGTTCGGGCGCCCGTCGACGCCTGAGGAAGATGCCGACGCATTCGCGCTCGTGCAGTCGGCTGTCGCAGCGTGTGGCATCAATGACTGGCGCATGGTCATGGGCGACCTCGCCGTGTTCCCGGCATTCGTTGATGCGCTGGGGCTGGCCGGGGTGACAGCAGACCTGCTGAAGCGGGCTTTCCGGCAGGAAGGCGGCGTGGCCGAATTGCTGGCAGGTGCGCCATCGGCGCCAGAGGTCGAGCTGGCGCACCGATTGTCGGACGCCGCGCCGGGCGCCGCCGAAGCCCTGTTCCTCGACGCCCTCCGCGAGCGCGCCATCCCGATGATCGGCACACGCTCAGTGGACGAGATTGTTGGCGGCCTCAAGGCCAAGGCCGCTGCAGCCGATGCCGGCGGCGTGCCCGACGATGCCCGCCGGGCCATCGCTGCGCTCGCCAGTGTCAACTGCGCTGCGCCAGACACAGCCGCCGCACTGTCAGGTATCGCCCGTGAGCACGGCCTTGCAGCCGTCGATCCCGTCATCGAACGTCTTGCGCGCCGCGTGGACGCGATCATTGCAGCCGTGCCGCGCGTCGATGACGCCGGCAGGTTCCGGTCCGGCTTCGGGCGGCGCTTCACTTATTATGACGGCTTTGTCTTCGAGACCTTTGCGGGTGCGCTCAGCGAGCGTCAGCCGATAGCGGCAGGCGGGCGCTATGACGGCCTGATTGCGGGCCTGTCGGGCGGCCGGGCGAATGCCTCTGGCATTGGCGGCGTTGTGCGATCCGATCGGGTCATCCGTGCACGGGAGAGCGTGGCATGAGCAAGCTGTCATTTGCCATACCGTCCAAGGGTCGTCTCAAGGAACAGACCGAACAATGGCTCTCGGAACTCGGATTCCCTGTCAGCCAGATTGGCGGCGAGCGCGGCTACCAGGCTGAAATCGCCGGATTGGGTGACGTCGAGATGAGGCTCCTGTCCGCCCGTGAGATTGCGCAGGGCCTGATCGATGGCAGCCTGCATGCGGGCGTGACAGGCGAAGACCTCTTGCATGACCTGGCGCCGGAAGGTGCAAGTGACTTCCGGGTTGTCCGGCAGCTTGGTTTTGGGGGAGCGGATGTCATCGTTGCGGTGCCGCAGGCATGGCTCGACGTTGATACGATGGCTGATCTTGAAGCCGCGGGCGCAACCTTTCGCAAGCTGCATCATAGGCGACTGCGGGTGGCGACAAAATACATGCGCCTGACCCGCCGGTTCTTTGCGGCCAAATCGGTCGGTGAATACCGTCTGGTCGAAAGCGCCGGGGCGACGGAAGCGGCGCCAGCGACCGGGGCAGCTGACGTCATTGTCGATATAACATCGACGGGCGCGACTCTGCGTGCGAACGGATTGAAAATCCTCGATGATGGCGTCATTCTCAAGAGTGAAGCATCCTTCGCCCTGTCGCCGACAGCGAACTGGAGCGAGGCGGCGCAGGCCTCTTGCTCGCAGCTTCTGGAACGCCTCGAGCCGCATTCAACCCCGGACGCGAAAAATTTGTTGAACACATTCTTGACACAAGTCTGAAACTCGTGCCGTATGAGCTGGCAAGTTTCTGGGAGGAAACGCTGCAAACGGTGGAAAGGCGCGAGACCCGGTTTCTGGTCTTGCGCCTCTTTCCGTTTTGGGGGTGTGTTCAAGGCGTGTAACTCGCCGCGTGTCAGGGGAAACACGTGGCAGGATGAGAGCCAAGACGAACCGGAACAACGGCTCAGGTGAGGTAGGGGGCGTTTTGAACGTTGTGCCCGGATCGCCTTGGCTTCCCGATTAACAATATGTGTTTATCGATAAACGTCAAGTAATTTTATCGTTTTTCAATTAATCTTTTGTAATCGTCAAAACTGTCTGTTTGCTTGGTGCCAGGCGGCCACCATTGATGGGCGATGGCGCAAGCCTTCGGGAGCTCTCCTGGCCTGTCCGGGACAGCACGTGACTGGTGGCACTGCGGCAAGTTCGAGTGATCGTTCGTAAACTGAGCGGCGGCCTTGTGCAGAAGGCGCCCGCGGGTCGCTATTGCAGGGAGGAAGCCGAATACATTCCTGGTGAACTGCGAAAGACCAACGCAACGATTCGCTTGCGGAGGACCGGGCTGCGTCGCGCCAGGCCGACAATTTGCCGGGATCAGCGGTGCATGAGTTGACTTCCCGAGGGCGTCTCGCCAAGCGTATCGGCAACACTTCACACTTGCGCACCGCAGGGAGCATTCATGACCGATCCACGCCAGCACATCATGCCCGTCTACCGCCCGCCGGAAGAAATCTTCGTCGAAGGCAAGGGGGCCTATCTCTTCACTGAGGACGGCACCCGCTACCTCGACTTCATTGCGGGCATTGCTGTGACGGCGCTCGGCCATGCCCACCCGGCTCTGGTCGATGCCCTGCGCGACCAGGCCGGCAAGCTGTGGCACACGTCCAACATGTTCCGCGTGCCGGCCGCCGAGCAGCTGGCCGACAAGATCTGCCGCGACACGTTTGCCGACCGTGTCTTTTTCACGAACTCCGGCACTGAGGCCGTCGAGTGCGCGATCAAGACGGCGCGCAAGTACCATTGGGCCAATGGCCGCGAAGAGCGGATCGACATCATCACGTTCACGGGCGCCTTCCATGGCCGCTCGCTCGGCGCGATCAATGCCGGTGGCAACCCGAAATACCTGGAAGGCTTCGGGCCACCGCTGCCCGGTTTCGTCCACCTCGAATGGGGGGACATGGACGCGCTCGAAGAAGCGGCTGCCCGGCCGACAGCCGCAGCCGTCTTCATTGAGCCCGTACAGGGTGAAGGCGGCGTGCGCGCCCTGCCGGATGAGCAGTTGAAGCGCATGCGGGAGATGTGTGACGAACATGGCATCCTGCTGATCTTCGACGAAGTGCAATGCGGCATGGGGCGGACCGGCAAGCTGTTCGCGCATGAATGGGTCGAGGGCGCCGAGCCTGATATCCTGTGCGCTGCGAAAGGCATTGGCGGCGGTTTCCCGTTCGGCGCCTGCCTGACGACCGAGGCCTGCGCCGAACATATGCAGCCCGGCAGCCACGGCTCCACCTATGGCGGCAACCCGCTCGCCATGGCCGTGGGCAACGTGGTCTGGGACACGATCGCGAACGAGGACTTCCTGGCTGAAGTGCGGCGGGTTTCCGGGACGCTGGCGCAGGGCCTGAAGAGCCTTGCCGACAGCCACCCGGACAAGGTGGAAGGCGTTACCGGCAAGGGACTCCTCACGGGTCTCAAGATGAAGTCTGATCCCAAGGGCCTGCAGGGCGTCTGTCGCGACAATAATCTCCTCGTGGGTGTGGCTGGCAACAATGTGCTGCGCCTCGCGCCACCGCTGATCATCTCGGACGAGAATGTCCGCGAAGCGACCGGCATCATCGATGCGGCGCTGACGGACTGGACGCCGGCCTGATCCTGCGATCCTGATCGAACAAAGTGGCCTGTCCTTTTGGGGGCAGGCCACTTTTCTTTCAGTCGCGGGTCTGCTTGCGGCCTGTGATCATGGCGCGCGCGAGGTTTTCCTTGTGGGCAAGGCTTGAGGCAACGACGCCGGCAATGTGCAGGCCGACCAGGATCAGTGTGATGTAGACGAAGGTCTTGTGTGCGCTCTCGAGCAGCTCCTCCCCCGCAGATTCCTCATCGTCTCCGAAAGGTGACGCGAGCGGCGCAAAGGTCTGTTCTGTCACGATGCCCGCCAGGGGGCCTGCATTGTCTTCCACGGCGTAAAGCGCGATGCCGCTGGTCGTTGTGACAAGCAGGCTGAACAGAAGTGCGATCACCATCGCCCCGCCCGCAGGATTGTGCCCGGCATAATCCTTCACCTTGCCGGTGGTCAGGGCGCGCAGATAGCTGAATACAGCGCCGGGCCCGCGCACGAAGTCTGCAAACCGGGCATGCCTTGTGCCGATGAAGCCCCAGATGATGCGGAACAACAGATAGATGGTAACTACGTAACCGGCCCATTTGTGCACGGCGAAGAAATCATCACCTGCAAAGTAGGCTGTGAAGAACGCGATCACGAGAGTCCAATGTCCGATACGGACCAGAGGATCCCATACCGGGCGGCTGGGGATATTGGTCTGATTCATGAACATGTCTCCGTGCTGCTGCGACTCTGGCGGGAACTTGGTGGCAAAGCGCTTTACGGTCCACCCGTCAGATGACGCATTCCCTTTGCGCGCCGGTTGGGCGACAAGGGTGTATGTCAGATGACGTATCTGGACGCAGGGGACTTCTGGGCATCGCGGCGCTGTTTGGCGCGATTGCGGTGTTCATTGGCGTGGACCTGATCACCGACAGCGGGGAAGGGGCCAGCCCGCTCCACCTTGCTTCCGAACTGACTGTATTGGTGGCGGCCTCGTTCGGTCTGGGTGCGATGCTGTGGCGCCTCGGCCGGTTGCGCCAGGCACTGGCCGAGGCCCGTCAGGACGCGGGGCGCTGGCAGGTCGAGAACCGCGACTTGGTGCAGGGGCTCGGCATCGCGATCGCACGCCAGTTCGCGGTATGGGGCCTGTCGGAGGCAGAGTCTGACGTTGGCCTGCTTCTGCTCAAGGGGCTGTCCCTGCAGGAAATTGCCGACGTGCGCGAAACGAGCGAGCGGACGGTGCGCGAACAAGCCCGCGCCGTGTATCGCAAGAGCAGCCTTGCCGGGCGCAACGCCCTCTCGGCTTATTTCCTCGAAGACCTGTTGCCGGGCGCCCGCGTGTGACGATACGCGTTGGAGCCGGCTGCATCCGGCGTTAGGATCGGATCATGACGATAATACGTGCAGCCTGTGTGCAGATGCGATCCGGTGCCGAGGTGGCACCGAACGTCGCCGCTGCCACAGCGCTTGTGCGGCAGGCGGCGGAGGCGGGCGCCATGCTCATCGCTACGCCGGAGATGACCAACCTGCTCGACATCCGGCCGGGCATGGCGCGGCCGAAGATTGTGAAGCAGGACGACGACGCCACGCTGGCGGCCTTCCGCGCACTGGCGGATGAGATGGGTGTGTGGCTGCTGCTCGGCTCCATCGCCGTGATGCTTGAGGGGGATGACAGGTTCGCCAACCGGTCTTTCCTGATCGGACCGGACGGGAAGATCATCGCGCAATACGACAAGATCCATATGTTCGATGTCGAGGTTGGCGACGGCCAGACCTATCGCGAATCCCGCGCCTACCGGCCGGGCACATCTGCGGTGCTTGCCGAAACCGCCATCGCCCCCATCGGCATGACCATTTGCTACGACCTGCGTTTCCCGGCGCTCTACAGGACACTGGCGCAGGCGGGCGCGCAGATACTGACAGTTCCAGCCGCGTTTACGCGCGTGACCGGCGAGGCGCACTGGCATGTGCTGCTGCGCGCGCGGGCCATCGAGACGGGCTGCTTTGTGATCGCCCCCGCGCAGGGCGGCCAGCATGAGGATGGCCGCGAGACCTTTGGTCATTCGCTGATAGTCTCGCCATGGGGGAAGATATTGGCGGAAGCCGATGGCGACGAACCGGGGGTCGTTTGGGCCGATATCGACCTCGAGCAGGTCTCGAAGGCACGTGCCCGCATTCCGTCGCTGGGCAATAATCAGATGAACCATCTGAAGCGTGGTGGCTAGCGCCCAAGCCGCCGGCGGAATTCCTCGTAGCCGAAATTAGAGATCGGTTCGATCACGCCGTCTTCCCAGCGTATGGCGAGGTTGGCGAGCGGTGTGCCGTTGAACGTGTTCGTCTTGACGAAGCTGTAATGCATCTGGTCGGTGAAGATCAGCTGTTGGCCCGGGACCAACGGTTCGGGGAAGGAATAATCGCCGATCACGTCGCCGGTCATGCAGGTCTTGCCGCCGAGTCGGTAAGCGTGCGCGAGTTCGCCCGCCTCGCCGGCACCGATAATGTCGGGCCGGTAGGGCACTTCCAGCACGTCCGGCATGTGGGTCGATGCCGAGGCATCGAGGATGGCAAGGTCCATCTCGTTGCGGTGAAGCGCGAGGACTGTGGCGTATAGCTCGCCCGTGTTGACCACGAGACCGGCGCCGGGCTCCAGCACCACGTCCACGTTGAACTTGGCCCTGAACGCCTTGATCGCTGCGATCAGCGCATCGACGTCATAGCCCGGCTTATTGAGGAAATGCCCGCCGCCGAAATTCACGGCGGAGACTTGCTTGATGTAATTGCCGAAATTAGTCGATACGAATTCGATCAGGCCGACCGAACCTTCGTGCAGGCTCTCGCACAGGGCGTGGACATGGAAGATGTCGACGTCGGACCAGTCGACACTGTCGAGCATGGCGGGGACTTCGCCGAAGCGGCTGCCGGGCGCGGTCGGGTTGTAGAGGTCGCCGCCGAGCGTGGCGTTGGAATAGCCGGGGTTCACGCGCAGGCCGACCTTGCAGCCGGCGTCGCGCGCGATGGCGCCGAAGCGTTCAAGCTGTTCGGCCGAGTTGAAATAGATGTGCTGGGCGACCTTGGTCAGGCGCTGCACTTCATCCTCGGTATAAGCAGGCGAATAGACATGCACTTCCTTGCCGAATTCCTCAGCGCCCATGATGGCTTCGTGCTCGCCACTGGCTGTGGTGCCATCGAGATAGTCGCGCATCATCGGGAACACGGCCGGCATCGCGAACGCCTTGGTCGCCAGCAGTACCTTGCAGCCGGCTTCCTCGCGCACGCGCTGAGCCGTCTCCAGGTTTGTCCGGAGACGGGCAACGTCGAGGACGAAGACGGGGGTGGGGATGTGTTCGGGAAGCGAGATGGCGGTCATATTATGGGCCTCGTACAAGGAGCGCTCACCCTGAGCGAAGTCGAAGGGCGGGCGCGGGCGGAATCAGGTTGCGCGTCGCCCGGGGCGCGTCCTTCGACTTCGCTCAGGATGAGCCCCCTTGGTGAAGATCAAGTCTCCACTGCGAACAGCTCGTCCTGCGCGCCGGGTTCAAGATCGACAATCGTCGTCGGCAGGCCGCGTTTGGCGAGGTCGTCGAGGAAGAGCTTGGCCGGGAACTGTTCGACATTGAACACGCCCTTGCCGCTCCAGACGCCGGTGAAGAACATCTTCGCGCCCGAGACGGGCGGCACGCCGGTTGTGTAGGAGACGGCCTGTGCGGAGACTTCCCTGTTCGTCTCGGCGTGGTCGGAGACGTTGTAGAGCATTTTCGTCATCGGCTTGCCATCCTTCTTACCACGGATGATTACGCCGATGCTGGTCTTGCCGGTGTAGCCTTCGGCGAGGGACGATGGCACGGGCAGGAGGTCCTTCAGGAATTCCATGGGTACGATGTCCATGCCCTTGTGCTTGATGGGCTTGAGCCCGATCAGGCCGATGGATTTGAAGACTTCCAGATGCTTGATGTATTCAGGGCCGAACGTCATCCAGAAGCGGATCTGTTTCAGGCCCTTGATGTTCTTGACCAGGCTTTCCTCTTCCTCGTGATAGATGAGGTAGGAGGCGCGCGGGCCGACTTCGGGATAGTCGATATCGCACTTTATCGAGAGCGCCGGGATCTCGATCCACTCGCCGTTTTTCCAGTATTTGCCGTCCTGCGTCACTTCGCGGATATTGATCTCCGGATTGAAGTTCGTCGCGAACGTCTTGCCATGGTCGCCGGCATTGCAGTCGACAATGTCGATATAGTCGATCTCGTCAAACAGTTCCTGCTGGGCATAGGCGCACCAGATGTTCGATACGCCCGGATCGAAGCCGCAGCCGAGAATGGCGGTGATGCCCTTGTCGACAAACCTGTCCTGATAGGCCCATTGCCAATGGTACTCGAACTTGGCCACGTCGCGCGGTTCATAGTTGGCGGTGTCCATGTAGTTGGTGCCGGTCTCGACGCAGGCATCCATGATTGGGAGGTCCTGATAGGGCAGGGCCATGTTGATCAGGAGGTCAGGCTTCACCTTGTTGATGAGCGCAACCACCTCGGCGACATTGTCGGCATCGACCTGCGCGATCTCGATCGGCGTCTTGCACATCTTCGCGACGTTCTCGCAGCTTTCGATACGGCGCGAGGCCAACGTGATGTGTTTGAACGTGTCGCGGTCCATGGCGCATTTCTGCGCGACGACAGATCCGGCAGCACCAGCGCCTATGATGAGTACGGTGTCCATTAGTCCTGTCTCTCCTGATATTAGAGGGGCCGGTGGGCTTGCCCGTCACATAGGGCAAACCGTGGGCCTTCGCCAGTGGAGAGATGAGGGCGGGCGGCGCGGAGCTGCCGCGCCATCCGGATTGCCGCAACGCCGGAAATGGCGTCTGGGAGGAAACGCGCTATCCGTCTCCGGCGCTGCGGCAAAGGCGTGGTTCAGGCGACCCTGAGCGGGCGGTCGAGCCGGGATATCTCGCCGGTTAGCCAGGCATAATGGCGCTCGAGACGGGTCACTGTTGCGATTTCGATCTCGGACCGGCAGGCGAGTTCCTCGCGCCAGGCTTCCAGCACGCGAACCTGCTGTTTCAGCCAGCACAGCATCGCGGTGTCATCTATAGGCATGCACATAGTTCAAGATCTCCGGCATTTGATTTGCGACTCATTCTCAAACTCTTGTCGCATGACGAAGGCGCACTTGCAAGTCATTCGCAAAATATGACGGCATCGTAACGTCCAGCTTACCTCAACGGGCGGTTCACTGGCGCTGACGACGGAAACGCGCTATCTCCCGCGCTTCTTTTTCCAATGGGAGCGTCCGCGCATGCATACATCCTCGGCCCCACGCCATTTCCTCGACATCTGGCACCTCGAGTCGGCTGAGTTGCGTGCGATCCTTGACGAGGCCCATCGCGCCAAGAAGGCGCGGGCCGGATGGCCGAAGGGCCGGGTCGATACTGGCGCGCCGCTTGAGGGCCACACGCTGGCGATGATCTTCGAGAAGTCTTCGACCCGGACGCGCTTTTCCTTCGACATGGCCATGCGCCAGCTTGGCGGGAGTTCGATCACCGCTACCAGCAATGACATGCAGCTTGGTCGCGGCGAGACGATCGAAGACACCGCTCGCGTGCTGTCGCGCTATGTCGATGCCGTCATGATCCGCGCCAATGACCATAGCGATGTCGAGACATTTGCCGAGTTCGCCAGCGTCCCCGTGATCAACGGCCTGACGGATCGTTCCCATCCCTGCCAGATCATGGCCGACCTTCAAACGCTTGAAGAGGCGGGGCTCACCCTGCGCGGCGCGCGCATCGCCTGGGTTGGCGATGGCAACAATGTCTGTGCCAGTTTCCTGCATGCGGCGGCGAAGTTCGGCTTCTCCCTGGCGGTCGGGACGCCGCAACGTTTCGCGCCAGACGACGAGGATGTTGAAATCGCCCGTGAACTTCAGGCGCGGATCGACCTCTATGAAACGGCTGAGGAAGCCGTTGCCGGGGCCGATGTCGTGATTGCCGACACGTTCGTGTCCATGGGCGACCAGGATGCCGACCGCCGTCTTGAAATTCTCGAACCCTACGCGGTGACGGGAGACCTGATGGAACTCGCCGCCGGCGGCGCGAAATTTCTTCATTGCCTGCCCGCGCACCGCGGCGAGGAAGTGGATGCAGAGATCATCGACGGTCCGCAATCCCTGGTGTGGGACGAGGCCGAGAACCGCTTGCATGCCCAGAAAGCGATCCTGCGCTGGTGCCTGGACTAGTAACCGCTTCACACGCGATCACTTATGCGCGAAGCGGCTGGCGCTGTGGCGCCGGCTGCGTTTAGACAGGCCCGATGCCTCACACAGTCTTTCCTCGCGAGAAATTCGCTGATCCGCGCACGACCGCCAAGGGCGAAATCCGTGCGAGCGTCGATTGGCGCGGTCTCAAGACGCTGTGGCTGAACACTGGCACGCTCTGCAATATTGAATGCGCGAACTGTTACATCCTGAGTTCGCCTTCGAATGACCGGCTGGTCTATCTCAGGCTGTCGGACGTGACGCCTTTCCTTGACGAGATCGACGCGCTTGGCGAAGGCCCCAAGGAAATTGGCATAACGGGCGGCGAACCGTTCATGTGCCCGGATATCCTGCCGATCATGGAAGCGGTGCTAGAGCGCGGCCATCGCCTGCTTCTGCTGACCAATGCCATGCGCCCGATGATGCGCCCACGTATCCAGGCAGGCCTGGAAGTCCTTCACGCCCGCTTCGGCGATCGGATGGTTTTGCGCATCTCCCTCGATTCCCATGACGAGGCGCTGCACGATGCCGAACGCGGCACCGGCGCCTTTGTTGAGGCGTGCAAGGGACTCGCATGGCTGGCGGGGCAGGGTATTCAGGTTGCCCTTGCCGGGCGCCAAGCACTCCATGAGGATGAAGCCGAAGCCCGTGCTGCTTACGGTCGTCTGGCAGCGCGCCTCGGGCTCAGGCTTGATCCGTCGGATCCGTCACAACTTGTCCTTTTCCCCGAAATGGTCGCCCGCGACGACCCGCCGGAAATCACGACGGCTTGTTGGCAGATTCTCGGCAAGGACCCGGCCGACATCATGTGCGCCAGCCAGCGCATGGTCATCCGCCGCAAAGGCGAGACGCGGGCCTCGGTAACGGCGTGTACGCTGCTGGTGGACGATCCTGCGTTTGAACTCGGTGCCACCCTGGCCGAATCGACGGAGGCGCCGGTCAAGCTGAACCATGCCTGGTGTTCGAGTTTCTGCGTTCTCGGCGGCGGCAGCTGCTCAGCCTGACCGATCAAACGGAACAATTTTGGTGATCATGCGCTCTGATTGCAGGAGCCTTATGATGAACGAGAACAATACACACAGCGGCGAAAGCCAGGAAATCAACTCTGAGGATGCCCGGCAAGCCCGGCGCATGCCCGGACTTATCTGGGTCATGATTGGCGGCATTGCCTTGGCTGTGATCGGTTTTGCCGTCAGTGCACTATTCGGGACCAACTGATTTGCAGCGGGTGCAGATCGCACTTGCATGCAGCCCTTGTCGATAAGGGTTCGGACTGCCACATGGGGCCTTCCCATGCCCGTCCGAAAGCTATCCCATGTCCGATATTGCCCGTCCCGACAGTGATTTCGTCGTCAATTTCCAGATCGACCAGCGCCCCGTGCGCGGCCGGGCTGTCCGCATGGGTGCAGAAAGCCTGTCGCCGATCCTGCACCGCCACGATTATCCGCCGCATCTAGCCAGGATACTGGGTGAAGCCGTGACATTGGCCGCGATGGTCGGTGCCTCTTTGAAATTCGAAGGACGAATCCTTGTGCAGGCTGAAGGTGATGGTCCAGTCTCGATGTTGGTTGGCGAATACCGAACCGATGGTGGCGTGCGCGGCTATGCCAAGTTCGATTCCGACCGCTGGGCCCATCTCGACAAGGTCAACAAGGGCGCTGCGCCGCATATGCCGCAATTGTTCGGTCCGAGTGGGCGGCTGGCCCTCATCCTGATCCAGGACGACCCTTCGGTTGCTCCCTATCAGGGCATTGTGCCGCTGGAAAAAGGCACTCTGTCGGAATGTGCCGAAGACTATTTTACCCAGTCGGAACAGGTGCCGAGTCGTATCAAGCTGGCCGTGGCCGAACTTGACCGGAAAGGCGAAGCGCCGATCTGGGTATCAGGCGGCATGATGGTGCAACGCATCGCAGCCGATGAGGCGCGCGGCGACACATCAGAAGTATGGCGCGAGGCTGAAGCCTTTTTTGGCACGCTCAGTGATGCCGAACTCGTCGATCCCGACCTTGCTGTGCCCGATCTCCTGTTCCGCCTGTTCCACGAACAGGGTGTGCGCATGGAGGACCAGGTGGGCCTCGGGGACAGTTGCACCTGCAATGAGGAGCGCCTGATCGGGACCCTCGAGTCGATGCCCGATGACGCCTTGCGCGAGATGGTCGAGCCGGACGGAACGCTGGTGATCGACTGCCAGTTCTGTGCCCGCCAGTATGTCGTGCCGATCGAGAAGGTGACCAGTCCGGCTAGCTAGTTCGCCCAGACGGGACGCCCGGACTATTCGTCCGGGCCGTCCATGCCGAGGATGATCTGGGCATAGCCTTTGGACAGGCGCCCCATATTCTCGACCGAGATGCGTTCGTTCGTGCCGTGGAAACCTGTCAGGTCGGTCGGCGAGAGGACGGATGGCGCAAACCGGTAGATATTGCTGGTGATGGCCGCAGCGTAGCGCGAATCCGTGGCGCCAAGCACAAGGCCTGGCGCGGCAGGCGCGCCATTGCCAGCGGCTTCGGCAACGCTCGCCAGTACGGCAAACGCACGGTTGTCGGTTGGCGAGACGGGCGAGGCAGGGCTGTTGATGCCGTCCCCGCCTGTTTCAACTTCAATTCCTTCAATGCCGGCCGTGACGTCCTTGGCATGCTGGATGATGCTGTCGGGCGTGTCATTGGGATGTACACGGAAGTTCACGGTGGCAACGGCGCGCTGCGGCAGGACATTTTCCTTGGCCGATCCTCGCAACATGGTTGGGGCAGTGGTCGTTCGGACCATGGCATTGCCAGCCGCGTTATCGGCGAGGGATGACTCGACTATCCCCTGGAACAACCAGAGGTTGGCCATTGCCATGCGCTGGGTGAAGGGCATGTCCTTGCCGGCCGCACGGAACAGGTCGGAGATCGGCGGCTTGTTGAAATCGACCGGCATCTGGTTCTCTTCGAGGGCGAGTATCGCCCGCGCGAGATTGACGTTAGCGGAGTTCCGGGGCGGGGTGGACGAGTGCCCGCCTTGCGCGACGGCCGTGACATTCACGGTGACATAGCCTTTTTCCGAGATGCCGATAATCCCCATCGGCTTGCCTGTGAGCGGTGAGGGATCGATAATCATGAAGCCCTCGTCGAGGGCCATTTCAGGCTCGACACCGCGCGATTTGAGCAGGGCGATACCGGCCTCAGCGCCCGAGCCCAGAACTTCTTCATCGTGGCCGAACATGAAGAGGACGGTTCGCTTCGGCTGGAAGCCGGACGCCGCGAGGGCGTCTGCCGCTTCCATCAGGCCGACAAGGTTGCCCTTGTCGTCGATTGCGCCGCGGCCATAGATATAACCGTCAATGATCTCGCCAGCGAAAGGCGCGCCGGTCCAGTCGGACTCGGTACCCATATTCACTGGCACGACGTCCTGATGGGCCATCAGCAGGATCGGTTTGAGCGACGGATCGCTGCCCTGCCACGTATACAGAAGCGTCAATGTGCCGGGGACGATCTCGCGTGTCATGGCGGCGTGGGCGGCCGGATAGGTTTCGGAGAGCCAGTCATGCAGTGCGAGCCATTCGCCGTCCTGGCCCGGGCGGGGGTCGCCGCCGGACAATGTGACCGTCTTGAACTGGATGATTTCTGACAGATGCTGCGCGGCCGAATCTGCGGACATGGCGGGGGTGTCTGGCAATGCGATACGCTTGCCGACGGGTTCGCCACCATAGGAGAATGTCCGAACGAGAATAATTCCGATAACCAGGACGATCAGTCCCAGCGCGCCAAAGATCAGCTTTTTTAGCATGGTCAGCCTGCCCCTGTTGATTTTGAACCGGACGGTTGCGGCTCAGGCGACGCCCGTCAAGCCGTTGCGGCGGAAAAAAATGACTTGGCCGTCACGATTTGCGTGGGCAGTCTGGGCTTATGACAGAACAGACATCACAGCGCCTCTCGCTTCCGCGCGTGCTCGCTTTCTCGAGCCTGAGTATTCCGCTCGCAGGGGTTGGCCTGCCATTGGCGGTGTACCTCTCGCCGCTCTATGCCAATGAGGTCGGGCTGGGTCTCGAAATGACCGGCCTCCTGTTCATGCTGTTGCGGTTCTGGGACGTCTTCACAGATCCCGTCATGGGCTATCTCGTGGATCGCTACCGCAGTCCGCTTGGCCGGGTGCGCCACTGGATCCTGCTCAGCATACCGCTGCTGGCGATTGCGACCTATTTTGTCTACATGCCGCCGCGCACAGGGGTCGGCCCCGCCTATTTTGTCGGGTGGATGCTGCTCTTCTATGTCGGATTCACGCTGCTGCAGACATCACGTTCTGCATGGGTGCCGGCCATCGCAACAACCTATGACGAACGCTCCCGCCTGTTCCTGTGGCCAGAGATCGTCAGCACCTTGTCGATGCTGACGCTGCTGGCGCTACCGGCGCTGTTGCCATTGTTCGGGTTCGAACTTGATCGTTTCGGGCAGGTTGCCGTGATGGGCGCCGTTCTGCTCGTTTCCCTGCCCGTGGCGGGCGCCTTGTCGTTCTTCCTCGTGCCGGACCGGCCCGTGCCGGGGGACCAGGGCCATGCCATGAAGTTCGAGTTGAAGCCCATTCTGGCCGCCCTGAAGAACCAGATGTTCGGCCGCTTGCTCGCGATGGAATTGCTTGCCGGGACTGCCATCGCGGTCACCGCCGCGAATTACCTGTTTGTCGCCGAATACGTGTTTGGGCTGACCGGTGGCCAGTCCAGCCTGATCCTGATGATCTTCTTTATCGTGGCCGTTGCGGCCATGCCGCTCTGGTTGTTGCTGGCGAAGCGAACGGAAAAGAACGTTGCCTTTCGCGCCGCGACGCTGATGTCGGCGCTCAGCTATATCCTCTACTACGTTTTCGGGCAGGTTGGCGGGTTCGGACCCTTGCTTGTCGGAGCTGTCATCAATGGTGCCGCGTTCAGCGCGCCGATCATTCTAACGCGATCGATGACGGCAGATGTCGTCGAATGGCATGCGTCGAGGACCGGGGAGAACCGTGCGGGAATCTACTATTCCATCCTGACCAGCGCCTACAAGATCGGCTCCAGCCTCGCTTTTGGTGTCGGGTACCTGATGGTGGGCCAGTTGGCGGGATTCCATCCTGGAGAGCCGAATACACCCGAATCCATCAACGGATTGCTGATGATCTTTTGCCTGTTGCCGGGGGCGCTGTATCTTGGCGCCTCATTCGCATCCTGGAGCTACCCCTTGTCACGCGCGATGCAGATGGATGTGGCCAAGAGCCTTGACCCTCGCGGTCCCCAGACGCTCGACTAGAAACCGCTGCCGGGCTTGGCGAGGTAGGCAAGTTCCTCTGGCGTGGAGGCTCTGGCCAGCACCTCATTGCGGTGAGGGAAGCGGTGGAATTGTTCGATAACTGCCTTGTGGGCATGGGCGTATTCAAGCGTACTGTCCGTCAGTTTCCTGAAATCACTGCGAGCATCCTTATGCAGCGCTGAAAACATTTCGACGGCGCGGGTCTGGTCGCCAATATCTTCTGAATGTTCGAGGGGCAGATAGAAGAAGATGCGTTCAGCCTCGCTGAGCGTCAGGTCTTCGCGACGGGACAGCCCTTCCTTGCACAGCCGAAGGGCGAGCGCGTCCTGCGAGAACGCACGAGGGCTGCCGCGAAACAGGTTTCGGCTGAACTGGTCCAGGACAATGATTGCGGCCAGACGCTCGCGCTCGCCACGATCGGACCAGTCGTCGGCCAATGGTCCGGCGGCCAGCGTTTCGAGCAGGGACAGGAACTTCTTTCGGATATCGGAGTCGATCTTCGCTGACTTGGCAAACCACATCTTGTTTTGCGATGTCGCCGCCTCGGCGGAATTTCCCGCTTCGCCGATCCAGAAATCGAGTACGTCCTTCGGAGCAGGAAGTGCGGTCATGTGACAGGCCTCTTGGAGACGACCATGAAATTGACGGCAGTGTCGTTGGACAGCACCCATGAACCAGAGAGGGGTCTGTAGGACACGCCGGTTGCGGGTTCTGGTTGCATGCCTGCCGCCTCGAGCGCTGTGCGCACCTCTTCCGGCGTGACGAATTTCGACCAGTCATGTGTCCCTCGTGGCAACCATCCCAGAATGTACTCGGCGCCGATCACAGCCGTTGCGAGCGCCTTGGCGGTGCGGTTGAGACTGGCGACGATCATGAGGCCGCCGGGCCCGACAAGGCTGGCGGTATCGATCAGGAACTGCTGTGCGTCGGCGACATGTTCGACGACTTCCAGGTTGAGGACGATGTCGAAAGGCGCCTCGCCTGAATCGATCAGACCTTCGGCCGTGCCGGCACGATAGTCGATGTCCAGGCCCTGTTCCCGTGCATGCGTCAGGGCGGTTTTGATGTTGGCTTCGGACGCATCGACTCCGGTCACCCTGGCGCCCAGACGCGCCATCGGCTCGCAGACAAGGCCGCCACCGCACCCGATATCGAGCAGGCGAAAGCCTTCGAGTGGCTGTGCCTGTCCCGCCGGAATCCCAAAATGCGCTTCAGCAGTGTCCCGGATGAACTTCAACCTGACGGGGTTGAACCGGTGCAGGGGTTTGAATTTTCCGGTGGGGTTCCACCAGTCAGCGGCCATGGCGGAAAACTTGGCGACTTCGTCAGCGTCTACGCTCGGCGTACTGGGCGCTGCGCGCGAGCCTTCAATTGTTTTTACCATCCTCTGGCGTTCCTGTTTGATCCGCGCCGAACTTAACCCTATGAGGGCGCATATAAAGGACAATCCCTTCGGTTGACAGGATATGGGGCGAAATGGCGCGTGCGGTTCTGAAATTTGGCGGTACGTCGGTCGGCGATCTCGAGCGTATCGCGAACGTGGCTGACATCGTGGCCGATCGCGCAGCGCGCGGTGAGCACATGGCCGTGGTTGTATCGGCCATGGCTGGCGAGACGAACAAGCTTGTGGCCTATGCCGAAGGCGCGGCGGGCCTCGACCTGCCGCGCGATCAGTTTCACGACGAATACGACGTCATTGTCGCCTCCGGTGAACAGGTGACGGCGGGCTTGCTGGCGCTGGCCTTGCGGCGCAGAGGCCTGAAGGCCCGCAGCTGGCTCGGCTGGCAGCTGCGCCTGAAGACCGACGAGGATCATGGTCGCGCGCGCATTCTGGGCTTCGACAATAGCGGCCTGCCGGATTCCGTGGATCGCGGCGAAATCGCTGTTGTTGCCGGTTTCCAGGGCGTCACTGATGACGAGCGGGTGGCGACCCTCGGGCGCGGCGGTTCGGATACGAGCGCCGTGGCGGTCGCAGCGGCGCTGAATGCCCGTGTTTGCGACATCTATACCGATGTGGATGGCGTCTACACGACTGATCCGCGCATGGTGCCCAAGGCCCAGCGGATACCCAAGATATCTTACGAGGAGATGCTCGAAATGGCGTCTCTCGGTGCCAAGGTTCTCCAGACGCGGTCTGTGGAACTGGCGATGAACCATAATGTGCCGGTGCGCGTGCTTTCCAGCTTCCTGAAGCCTGGTGAGCCGAACCCCGGAACCCTTGTCTGCTCAGAGGATGAAATCGTGGAAAAACAGGTTGTTAGCGGTGTTGCCTATTCACGCGACGAAGCGAAAGTCACGTTGTATGGAGTGGCCGACAAACCGGGCGTTTCGGCCAAGATCTTTTCTGCGCTGGCTCGGGCCGGCGTGAATGTCGACATGATCGTGCAGGCGAATGCACGCGGGCCGGAAAAGGCCAACATGGTGTTCACCTGTACAGACCGCGACAGTCCGACCGCCAAGGAAACGCTCGAAAAAATGTCGGACGATATCGGCTATGACCGGCTTGAAGTGACCCGCGATGTCTCCAAAATATCGATTGTCGGCGTTGGCATGAAGAGCCACACGGGTGTTGCTGAGACCATGTTCACGGCTCTGTACGAGAAGGGCATCAATATCGACGTCATTTCGACGTCCGAGATCAAGATTTCTGTTCTGATTGCCGCGCCTTATACCGAATTGGCTGTTCGTGCCCTGCACACGGCCTTCGGACTTGACGCGGTGTAAATCCGGCTGCGACACTCAGGAGAACCATGCCCTATAACCTGCCGGCCACGCGTCTCCTGATGAACCGCCTCCGCCAGGTGATGGCGGAGGATGGCGATACGCGGTTCCGGCTCGATCAGGTGGTCAGGCTGATCGCCTCTACGATGGTGGCAGACGTTTGCTCGATTTACCTGCGTATTGCCGGTGGAGAACTGCTCCTGATTGCAACTGAGGGTCTGAAGCCCGAGGCGGTTTCCGCGACCCGGCTTGGTTCGAATGAGGGGCTTGTCGGCCTGGTCGCCAAACGGGCTGAGCCGATGGCCATTCAGGATGCTCCTCGTCATCCCTCGTTCTCGTACCGTCCCGAGACCGGAGAGGACCCGTTTCACGCCTTTCTCGGCATGCCGATCCTGCGTGGCGGTCGCGTCCTGGGCGTCCTGACGGTCCAGAACCGCACCGAGCGTGCCTATGGTGACGACGAGATAGACACGTTGCAGACCATTGCTATGGTGCTCGCGGAAATTGTCGACCGGATGGACCCGGAACACATTTCCAACGGCGATGGTTCCAAGCGTGAGCGTAATCTTGCCACGCTCAAGGGACGGGTGCTTTGTGAGGGGCTTGGATATGGCCGCGCGGTCTTGCATGATCCGGTCGTGCCGGCAGCGAAGTTCTTCGCCGCCGATCAGCAACTCGAGGCATTGCGCCTGACCGAAGCATTGAGGGGGCTCAGGGAATCCATCGACAAGATGATGGCGCTGGACGGCGCCAAGCTGGGCGACGACCCGCGAGACGTCATGGAGACCTACCGGTTGCTGGCCCACGACCCGTCCTGGGCCGAAAAGCTGCGAGAGGGCGTTCGGTCTGGCCTGTCGGCGGAAGCCTCGGTCGACCGTGCCCGTCGCGAGCACCGTGCGCGGTTGCAGAGCGCCCGTGATCCTTACCTGCGAGAGCGCCTGAATGATCTCGAAGACCTCGACAACCGACTGTTGCGCGTACTGGCAGGAGATGACGGCAAGCCGCAGATCAGCGAAGAGCGCAGTGTGCTGGTTGCCCGCCGCCTCGGACCGGCTGAATTGCTCGACTACGCCAATGCCGGCCTGCGCGCGATATTGATGGAAGAAGCCGCGATTTCATCGCATGCCGCGATTGTTGCCCGCGCGCTTGGTATTCCCACGCTCGGCGGCATCGAAGACCTGACGACACGGATCGACCAGGGCGACTGGGTGATCGTCGATGCGGAAAAGGGCACCCTTCACATCCGTCCGGATGACTCCCTCTACGATGCCTACAAAGGACGTGTTGCGCTGAGGTCAGAGCGCCAGGCAACTTATGCTGCCTTGCGGGGCCTGCCTGCCAAGACCCGGGACGGTACGCATGTCTCGCTTTACCTGAACGCCGGACTCGACCTTGATCTCGACATGCTGGACCAGGCCGGCGCTGATGGGGTGGGACTGTTTCGCACCGAATTCCAGTTTCTTGTGTCGGAGACGCTGCCGCGGCTGGGCGACCAGGTCGCGCTCTACCGGCGGGTGCTCGACCGGGCGGCCGGAAAACGCGTCATCTTCCGTACGGTCGACCTTGGCGGCGACAAGATTCTGCCAGCGCTGAATACGGCCCGGGAAGAGAATCCGGCTCTGGGCTGGCGCTCGATCCGCTTTGCACTCGACCACAAGGGCCTGTTCCGGCGCCAGTTGAGAGCGCTTGTGAGGGCTGCCGGTACGGACCCCCTGACGGTGATGTTTCCGATGGTCACCGTGCCGAGCGAGTTCTTTGATGCGCGCGACCTGTTGATGAAGGAAGTCAGCTGGAGCGAGGAAAGAACAGGTAAACGGCCTTCCAAGCTCGAAGTGGGAATCATGCTGGAAACGCCCGCATTGGCGTTCAGCCTGTCAGAGCTTGCCGGTGAAGTCGATTTCCTGTCCGTCGGCACCAATGACTTGATGCAGTTTTTCTTTGCGGCCGACCGCATGACACCCTCAGTCTCAGATCGGTACGATCTGGTCAGCCCGGCAAGCATGCGATTTCTCAAACAGGTCTCTGACGACTGCACGACCCATTCGATCCGCATATCGGCTTGCGGCGAGGCAACCGCTTCGCCGCTCTCGGCGCTTTGTTTTGTCGCGCTGGGGTTTCATGCGCTCTCGATGCCCGCCGCGGCTATCGGCCCGGTCAAGCGCATGGTGCGATCCGTTGATCTTGGCGCGTTTCGGAACGATTTCCTCAATGTGCTGGACAAACCGAACGAAGCGTTCCGTAACCAAGTATTAGCCTTGGCGGCGGATCATGGGGTGGAATTGTCTGACGGTTGAGGCGGACTGGTCCAAAATTCACCATGTTTCTGGACCAGTATTTGCTCCTCTAAGGGGCAAACCCCTGACAGAAGGCTGGATTGGAAGAATATGGGACACGAAGAGACCCCAAACACGCAAGCAACTGAATTGCACGCAGGCATGCCCGCTTTCGGAAACGAAACGGGGCGTTCCCTGGATGAATCAGGCGTGTCTTCAGCGGTTCCTGAAGCCCCGGAGGAAACATCGCAGCGTGTACGCGCGATGGAAGTGTTCAGGTCCCGAGAATTCGAGGGTGAAAGCCTGAGAATGGGCCAGGTCCTGCGTCGGGTCCGTGAAGAACTCGGGATGAATATCGCCGACATCTCGCGCAAGTCCCTGTTGCGCAAAGACTTTCTCATGTGGATCGAACGCATGGAAATCGGTCAGATCCCCAAGGGCTATCTGACACCCTATTTGCGCGCCTATTGCGTTGAACTCGGCCTGCCGGATAGTCAGGTCATCGCCCAGTACACGCTCGAATGCGGTGCCGTATCCGAGGTAAGAAATTCAGCGCCCGTCCCCAAGATCGGCGAAATCTCGCAGCCGAAGGCAAAATGGCCGCTCATGGTGGCCACTGCCGCTGTCCTCACGCTTGTCGTTGGCGGCGCCATTGGCGTGACGCAGTTTGTGAAGCCTGCGTCCGAACTTGCGCCTGCTCCCGCCATTGTGGCGGTCAATGGTGCCCGTCACAGCCTGTTTGACGATGCTGACCGCGCCGGTCGGCCTTTGCCAACCCACTTGCCTCTGGAACTTGTTGCCGCCCGCCAGGGCTGGCTTGAAGTGCGCGGCGCCGATGGCACGATCTTCCGCAGCCGCGTCATGGCTGCGGGCGAAAACTATTTTCCACGCCTCGATGCCGGCTGGACTGTGTCGGCCAAGGATGGTGGCGCATTCCAATGGCGCGTCGGTGATGTCATCATTGGCCCCCTGGGCCCAGAGGGCGGTGCCGTGTTTTCTGTCAGTGTCGACCAGAAACTTGCCGAAGCGGCGGATATGGCCGCGCCAACGGTCGCATCGAACGGTGCCAGCAAAGCGACACGATAGGCCGCGACACCTTCAGGCCTTTACGCGGGGCGTCGTGAGCGCCACATCAGGGCCTGTAGAGACCCGCACGGAGTCCCAAGTCTGATGAGCCACAACCCAATTCGGCCCTGGCGCAACATTGATCGCCGCACATCACGCAAGATCCGCGTGGGATCCGTCGAGGTGGGCGGAGACGCACCGATTGCCGTCCAGTCGATGACCAACACGCTGACACACGATGCCGCCGCGACGATTGCCCAGATTTTGCGGATGGAAGAGGCCGGCGCCGACATCGTTCGCGTGTCCTGTCCGGACGAGGCCTCGACAGCGGCGCTCAAGGATATCGTGCGCAATGTCGGCGTGTCGATCGTGGCTGATATCCATTTCCATTATAAACGCGGTATCGAGGCGGCTGATGCCGGCGCGGCTTGCCTCAGGATCAATCCCGGCAATATCGGCTCGGTGGCGCGCGTGCGCGAAGTCGTGGCGGCGGCACGTGCCAATGGCTGTTCCATGCGGATTGGCGTCAATGGCGGATCGCTTGAACGTCATCTGCTTGAAAAGTATGGCGAGCCTTGCCCGGAAGCCATGGTCGAGAGCGCGCTTGATCATGCCCGTATCCTCGATGACCTCGGGTTCCATGAGTACAAGATCAGCGTCAAGGCATCGGACATGTTCCTGACGGTCGCAGCCTACCAGCAACTGTCTGAAGCGACAGACGCGCCGCTCCATCTCGGCATCACCGAAGCGGGCGGACTGCGCACCGGGACAGTGAAGTCGTCAATTGGCATGGGCAGCCTGCTCTGGGCGGGCATTGGCGACACGATTCGGGTCTCACTTTCGGCCGACCCGGTCGAAGAGGTCAAGGTTGGCTATGAGATGCTGAAATCGCTCGGCTTGCGGACGCGGGGCGTGAATATCATTGCGTGCCCGTCATGCGCGCGTCAGGGGTTCGACGTTATCGCGACCGTGGAGTCGCTGGAAAAGCGTCTGGCGCACATAACCGAGCCGATTTCGCTCTCGATCATTGGCTGTGTCGTCAACGGGCCCGGCGAAGCGGCGATGACAGATCTCGGCTTCACGGGCGGCGGTGCGGAGTCCGGCATGATGTATGCGGCTGGCAAACCCAATCGAAAAGTTGGAAATGCGTCCATGATCGAAGAAATTGTTGACGCGGTCGAGGCGAAGGCGAGGCAGTTGCGCGAGGCGCGTGAAGCGGATGCTGTCGCCGCCGAATGACGATAGAACGCGAGCCGTTCATCAAACTGGCTGAAAGGGTGGCGCCTGAATGATCTGGTTGCTCAAGCGGATACCACTTCTCCTACTGATCGTTGTCATGGCGCTGGTCATGTCCAACTGCACCATGTTGGGGTTGAACTATGCCAGCCTCGCGACCGGAAATAAGCCGGTGCCCCAGCCGCCGCTCGATGTTGCGGCATTCGCAAAAGATTCGGGTCGTCGGAATGCATTGAAACAGGCTTTCGAGGACACGCTCTACGGCCCCTGGCCGGCGGGCATGCCTGTAACACATGGCGACTGGCGTGTCGTGGATGCGGACTATCTGGGCGGACGGGGGTCGCTCGAAGAAGTGCCCGTCACGATTGGGTCGGGCGCTGGAGCGAGGACCTTCCATCTCGTTGCCGCTTTCCCCACGACATCGGGAAAATCCCCGCTTGTTATCAGTCAGACATTTGCCAGCAATTGCGCCGCGTTTCCCGGAAGTCCGGTGACGGCGGCCGACGGGTCCACTTGCGATGGTTCGGAGATGGGTGGCTTTTTCGGGTTCCTGGCGACCAGCATTTTTGGCACCTACATCGCCGAAGTCCCGGTTTCCCGCTATTTTGATGCCGGTCTCGCCTATGCGAGCTTCTACGCAAGCGAGCTCGTCCCCGACCGCAACGGCGAAGCTCAGGCCGTGATGGCGGGCATGGGTGGCCCGGTGAACCCCACAAGTGCCCTGATGGCCTGGGCTTACGGTTTCTCTGCTGCGCTTGACGTGCTGGAGGCCGACCCGCGCATTGATGCAGGCCATACGGCTTTGATGGGCCATTCCCGTCACGGCAAGTCGGCGCTTATCACCGGCGTGTGGGACCGCCGGGTCGATGCCGTGATTGCCCACCAGTCGGGGTTTGCGGGTGCCGCACTGTCCCGCTCCAAAACCGGGGAAGGTCTCGTGCGCATGACCAAGACCTATCCACATTGGCTGGCACCGACGGCGCAGGATTATGTCGAGGACCTTTCGGCACTGCCGGTTGACCAGCACGAATTGCTCGCGCTGCTCGGCCCGACACCGGTCTTGCTTGGCAATGGCCGGCGCGACGTGTGGTCGGATCCGAATTCAACCTATCGGGCCGCCCAGGCGGCGTCGGCCATCTATCGGGCTGAAGGCACCAAAGGCCTCACGAGTGGTGGTATGAAGGCATTTGACCCCAGCGCCAGCCTTGCCTTCTGGCTCCGTCCCGGGGGGCATAGCGTCGTGTCTGAAGACATCGATGCATTTACGGCCTTCCTCGATGCCCATCTAGGCCGATCGGCATTAGGTGAATCTGCTGTTCAAACTGCAGATTGCCCCCTAGGTTCTCCCACAATAACAACTGAGGGAGGGGCAAAATGTCCGTAACTGTTGAACTGCTGAAACCCGTTCTGGCGCTGATTTGCTGGACGCTTGTCATGTGGCTGTGGATGTACGCGACGCGTATCCCGGCGATGCAGAAGGCGAAAATCGATCCAGACCTGGCCCGTCACCCGGGTACATATGGTGACAAGCTTCCGGCGAATGTCCGGTCGGTCGCCGACAATTACAACCATCTGCACGAACAACCGACGATCTTCTATGCGCTAATGTTCTTCGCGGCCCTGACCGGCGGCGAGGGGCATTTCATGGTGCTGGCGGCCTGGATCTATGTCGGCCTGCGGGTGCTCCATTCGCTCGTTCAGGTATTGCAACCGAAAGTGATCCTGCGCTTCATGGTCTTCGCGCTGGCATCGATCACCTTGATCGTGATGACGGTGCGTGAAGTGCTCCGAATCTTCTTCTAAGCGCAAGATGTGGCAGCGAGGGCGCTTCACGCGCCCTCAAAACCGCTCTAAAGGGCGGCCATGGCCACTATTTCCCCTTCCAGACTCCAGCAGGTTGTCGACCGGTTCGAACAGGTCGAAGCGCGCATGGGCGCGGCGACTGAGACACCCGAGATCATTTCCCTGTCGAAAGAGTACGCTGAACTGAAGCCCGTCGTCGACAAGGCGCGCGAGCTTATGTCCGCCCGCAAGGAGCTGAGCGAAGCCGAGGCGCTTGTCGCCAGTGGCGACCCCGACATGGTTGAACTGGCCCGGGACGAGGTGGAGGAGCTCAAGGAACAGCTGCCTGCGCTGGAGCAGGAGGTCCAGGTCCTGCTCCTGCCGAAGGATGTCGATGACAACGCTGATATCGTGATGGAACTTCGCGCTGGCACTGGCGGCGATGAAGCGGCGCTGTTTGCGGGCGACCTGTTCCGGATGTATTCGCGTTATTTCCAGATCATGGGCTGGAAAGTCGACATTATCGATGCGTCCGAAGGCGATGCGGGCGGCTACAAAGAAATTATTGCCAACGTGTCGGGTGACGGTGTTTTCGGACATATGAAATGGGAAAGCGGCGTGCACCGTGTCCAGAGGGTTCCTGCTACCGAGACGCAGGGCCGTATCCATACCTCGGCGGCGACAGTCGCGGTCCTGCCCGCGCCCGAAAACGTCGAGATCGAAGTGCGACCGGAAGATGTCCGCATCGATACGATGCGTTCCTCTGGCGCAGGCGGCCAGCACGTCAACACGACCGATTCCGCCGTGCGCATCACGCACCTGGCGACGGGTATCGTGGCAACGAGTTCCGAGAAGTCTCAGCACGTCAATCGCGAGAAGGCGATGGAGCAGCTCAAAATCCGTCTCTACGAACGTGAGCGCTCCGCCAAGGATGCTGAACGGGCCGAAGCGCGGGCAAACCAGATCGGTTCGGGCGACCGCAGCCAGAAGGTCCGGACCTACAATTTCCCCGAGAACCGGATGACCGATCACCGTATCGGCCTCACGCTCTATTCGCTTGATCGGATCATCAGCGGGGACAAGCTGAATGAGGTGGTCGAGGCGCTGATCACGGAAGACCAGGCGCGCAAGCTCGCGGCCATGGAGGATGACAACTGAGGCGCCCGACGTATACGGACCTGATCGTCGAGGCAGCCGGTCGGCTACGCAATGTCGGCCTGGATACACCGCAACGCGAGGCCCGGCACCTGATGGCGCTGGCATCAGGGTTGAGCACGTCGGAGCTCATCCTCAGGGGACATCTGGCGGTTCCGAAAGACGTGTCGGATACGTTCCAGCAAATCGTTGGGCGTCGGGAAGCGCGCGAACCTTTCCAGCATATCGCAGGAACGGCATCCTTCTTCGGGCTCGAATTCACTTCGGACGCGCGCGCGCTGGTGCCGCGGGCTGATAGCGAAGTCGTCGTGGAGGCGGCGCTGCGCCTATTGCCCGACCGCCCAGGAAGATCGATCGCTGACTTGGGCACGGGGTCGGGATGCCTCCTCATTGCGATGCTCAGTGAGCGCCCGGGTTTAACGGGTGTCGGCGTTGAAGCTGATCCGGATGCGGCGGCTCTGGCGGCCGAGAACATCGCGCGGCACCGTCTTGGCGGGCGAGCCAGCGTTGAAGTCACGACATGGAAAGATTGGCAGGGCTGGCGGGACGTTGACCTGATCATTTCCAATCCGCCCTATATCTGCACCGACGTGATTCCCACGCTTGAACCTGAAGTTCGGGTACATGATCCGGGAGCGGCACTCGACGGCGGCAAGGATGGGCTCGATGCGTATCGTGAAATTGCCCATCTCGCGCGCGCGTTTATGAGGCCCGGAGCGCCACTGGTGCTTGAGATCGGATTCGACCAGAATCACGCGGTGCGCGAAATTTTGTCAGCGGCGGGTCTTGTCGGTGTTGGCGGTGGCAGGGACCTGAGTGGAAATGACCGCGTGGTATGGGCCAATCAGCCTGATTCCTGACACTCACTTTTCTGCTTGGCGGCGTGCATAATACAGGTTAGAACCTATGTGTAAGGTGTTGGAAGCCGCTTATCGCAAGTCGCTCCACCCTTGTCAGACTCGCGCAAATACGGGGCTCGGCCACAAATCCTTCGGCCATTGCGTTGGGAATTGCCTGCAAGACAAGCAGGCGCATGAAACAGGATACACATTCATGAAACGCTCACGCGGGCGCAATCGTCGCTCAGGCGGTAATACCAGTAACGCCAATCACAATAACCCGAACCGGCACTATGAAAGCGTCGGACCGGACGTGAAGATCCGTGGCTCAGCGCAACAGGTCCTCGAAAAATACCAGCAATATGCCCGGGATGCCCACACCAGTGGTGACCGCGTCCTGTCTGAAGCTTATTTCCAGTTCGCCGAGCACTACCAGCGCATTGTCGCCAAGCAGGCGGAAGCCAAGGAGCGGCAACAGTCGCAATCGCAACAACGTGGCGGGCGCGATGATCGCGACAACCGCCGCGACAATCGTGGCGGCGGTTCCGACGACAATTCCAGTTCCGACACGGACCAGAATGAAGCCACGGTTGAGGTGACCTCTCGTGCGCCGCGCAATGAGGAGTCTGACAGTGACGACTCCGCGACAGCGAAAGCGGATCCGATCAAGGTTGTCGATACGGACGAGGGCGCTGCGAAATCCGATAAACCTGCGGAGACCAAGCCGAAGTCCAAGCCGGACTCTGACCGACCGAAATCACGCCGCAAGCCGTATCGTGCAAAAGAGCCGTCTGAAGAATCTGAGGTCGTGACGGATGGGGTCATGAAGACCCTGTCGCGCGGTCGCCGCAAGCCTGCGCAGGAAGCTGAGAGTGAAGCGGCTGGTGCTGACGATTCCGCAGAAACCGCCGCAGAATAGGCGGTCTCGTTTTGCAAGGCGATCGCAGCGAAATTGCAATTCGACGGGCCGTGCCTGCGGATGCGGAGGCCTTGCAGGCGCTTGGCATTGCATCCTTCGTCGCTGCGTTTGAAAACCTCTATTCGCCAGAAGACCTGGATGCATTCCTGACGGAAAACTACGGTCTCGACACCTGGCAGCGTCAGGCGGCGCAACCCGATCGGCCAATATGGGTTGCCACAATGCCAGGCGGAAATTTGGTGGGCTACGCTCAGGCCAGCCCCTGCGACCTTCCGGTCGACCCGATGCCGGCGGGCGCGCTGCAGCTTCGCCGGCTCTATGTTCGTCCGGATATCCTGTCTGCGGGTATCGGTGCGGCATTGATGTTGCGGGTTTTCGAATGGGTTGAAGCTGCGGGCCGACCGCCACTCTTTCTGGGAGTCTGGTCGGGTAACGACCGCGCTCAGCGTTTCTATTCGCGATACAGATTCAGCAAGGTTGGGGAATATGACTTCCCCGTCGGCGCGCAAGTTGATCGCGAATTTATTTTTCGGCGCGATTGAACTTGTCGCAGGTGACGCGACTTGCGTTGCCGGATGTCACTCCCCAAATCCAGTACATGAGCAAGGGGCCGCCGCTGAGCGGGGTCTCTATTCCATAGTTCTTGTCTGCCTTTGGAAGGGGATGAATAATGAATATCGAACAATATACCGAGCGCGCACGCGCGATCGTTCAGGGCGCCCAGACGCTGGCGCTGGCCGAAGGCCACCAGACTCTCACACCTGCCCATGTCCTGAAAACCATGCTTGAAGACCGTGACCAGATGGCGGTCAACCTCATCCGTGCGGGTGGCGGACGGCCAGAACTCGTTGCCCAGGGAGTCGACGCGGCCTTGGCGAAATTGCCCAAGGTCACCGGTGCGAATACGGGGCTGCGCCTTGAACAAGCCAGCGCCAAACTGTTCCAGGATGCCGAAGCCGGCGCGAAAAAGGCGGGCGACTCCTTTGTCACGACCGAGCGACTGTTGCTGGCGATAGTCGGACTGTCCGGCGACCCAGCGGCCGACGTCCTTCGCAGTTCCGGTGCCAGCGCCGAGTCGCTGGAAACGGCGATTGATGAGCTGCGCCAGGGGCGAACAGCCGACAGCGCCAATGCCGAAGAAGGCTATGAGGCGCTGAAGAAATATGCCCGCGATCTCACCAAGGATGCCCGCGAAGGCAAGCTCGATCCGGTGATCGGCCGCGACGAGGAAATCCGGCGCACGATGCAGGTCCTCTCCCGCCGCTCCAAGAACAATCCGGTCCTGATCGGTGAGCCGGGCGTCGGCAAGACCGCGATTGCCGAAGGCCTTGCCCTGCGGATCGTGAACGGCGACGTGCCCGAAAGCCTGAAGGGCAAGCGACTGCTCGCGCTCGACATGGGCGCGCTGATCGCAGGCGCAAAGTTCCGCGGTGAGTTCGAAGAACGCCTGAAAGCGGTGCTGAACGAGGTCCAGCAGGCTGAAGGCGGCGTGATCCTGTTCATCGACGAAATGCACACGCTGGTCGGTGCGGGCAAAGGCGACGGCGCGATGGATGCGTCAAACCTCCTCAAGCCGGCCTTGGCGCGCGGCGAACTCCATTGCATTGGTGCAACAACGCTCGATGAATACCGCAAGCACGTTGAAGGCGACCCGGCGCTTGCCCGTCGTTTCATGGCCGTGTTCGTCGACGAACCGACGGTCGAGGATACAATTTCCATCCTGCGTGGCCTGAAGGCGCGGTACGAGGCGCACCACGGCGTGCGTGTATCGGATGCCGCGATTGTCTCTGCCGCGACGCTGTCGAACCGTTACATCACCGACCGCTTCCTGCCCGACAAGGCCATCGACCTGATGGATGAAGCATCGTCGCGCCTGCGCATGCAGGTCGATTCCAAGCCGGAAGAACTCGATGAGATCGACCGGCGGTTGTTGCAGCTGAAGATCGAAGCCGAAGCGCTCAAGAAGGAAAAGGACACTGCGTCGAAAGACCGTCTCAAGACGATCGAGAATGACATTGCTGAACTCCAGTCACAATCAGATGAGCTGACGACAGCGTGGTCGGCCGAAAAGAACAAGCTGAAGGGCACGGCAAGCGCTAAGGAACAGCTCGATCGGGCCTATGCTGACATGGCCGAGGCACAACGTTCCGGCGATCTTACCCGCGCGTCCGAACTCAAGTTCTCGACAATTCCTGAGCTCGAAAAGCAAATCAAGGATGTCGAAGGTGCCGATGATGCTGATGATGGCCTCGTGTCGGAAGTTGTCCGTCCGGAGCACATAGCAGCGGTTGTTTCCAAGTGGACCGGTATTCCGGTCGACAAGATGCTGGAAGGCGAACGTGAGAAACTCCTGCACATGGAGGATGCCCTTCGCAAACGCGTCGTCGGCCAGGACGCGGCTCTGGAAGCCGTGTCGAATGCCGTGCGCCGCGCGCGTGCCGGCCTGCAGGATCCGGACCGGCCCATTGGTTCGTTCCTGTTTGTCGGTCCGACCGGCGTTGGCAAGACGGAGCTCACCAAGGCGCTCGCCGAATTCATGTTCGAGGATGATACGGCCATCCTGCGCCTCGACATGTCGGAATATTCCGAGAAGCATTCCGTCGCGCGCCTGATTGGTGCGCCTCCAGGTTATGTCGGCTATGATGAGGGCGGTGCGCTGACAGAAGCGGTGCGACGCCGGCCTTACCAGGTGGTCCTGTTCGACGAAGTCGAGAAGGCTCATCCGGACCTGTTCAACACGCTCCTGCAAGTGCTCGACGACGGCCGCCTGACCGATGGGCAGGGCCGGACTGTGGATTTCAAGAACACGATCATCATCATGACGTCGAACCTCGGTTCAGATGCCTTGGCGAGTGGTGCGGAAGGCGAGATTACCGATGACGCCCGCGAAAGCGTGATGAGTGCGATCCGGATGCACTTCCGGCCCGAATTCATCAACCGTATCGACGAGATCGTCTTCTTCAAGCGACTCGGGCGCGACGAGATCGACCATATCGTAGATATCCAGATGGGCCGCCTTGAGCACCTGCTGGCATCGCGCAAGATGAAGCTGGACATCAGCCCCGATGCCCGCAACTGGCTGGCCGCGCGTGGTTATGACCCGGTCTATGGTGCAAGGCCGCTGAAGCGTGTGATCCAGAAGGAGTTGCAGGATCCTCTTGCACGCCTCCTGCTCGAGGGCCGTATTGCCGACGGCGAAACGATCCATGTCGGGGTGGAAGGTGATGTGCTTTCCATCAACGGCGTCCCGAACGAATTCGCCAAAGGCAAGGTGGTTCTGAACTAACAAGCTTTGCTTGCTCCTTCCCTCCCGCTGCGTTAGCGATAAGGCTACAACGCGGGAGGGAATTTTGTACAACCTTAAACGACTGGCTATGGCTGGTCTGTCTTCGCTTTGCCTTGCATTTGGTTCCGGCGCCGAGACCTTGAATGAGGTTGCCGAGCTTTTTGGCCGGGCAGACGCTATCGGGACTCCCCGGATATCGCCTGACGGGCATAATCTGGCAGTGGAATGCGCTCCCGAAATGAAGCCGTCGATCTGTATTTTTCCGCTGGATTCGGGCGCAGCGCCGATCTTGCTGCCGGTCATCCAGGATGCCCGGCTCATGCGTCATTACTGGGCAAACAATGACACGCTGATCCTTGATATAGAAATCTTCGAGACGATGCAGGTAAGCTCAGGCACCGAAGACTATGTGTTCGAGCGGGCTGTGGCGTTCAACATCAAGGACAAGAAGCCGGTCATGTTGATGAGAGATAACCGTAGCTGGGTGGACACCAACAATCTGGTCGCAATCGCGCCGGATGATCCTGGCCACATCTTGATATCGGTTGTGACCAAGCTTGCAGATCAAGAGCCGGGTCGGGTGCGGACCAAGAACGGTGATCGATTAGCATATTACGTCATGAAAACTGATCTGAAGAAGGGCGGGTCGCGGCAAGTCGATTCCGATACCCGCTTCGTGTTGGACGCCGTGCATGCTCCAGATGGAGAGATGATAGCCGAGCTGCGCTACCGGGAAGTGAGCAGAGGCAATCACACCGTCAGTATAACAAAAGGCAAGCAAGTGCTTTTCGAGCGTACTGATCTCTCCTTCAATCCAATTGCGGTCTGGGGACTCGATTCGAGTGGCGAGAATTTAATTGTCTTCATTGATGAAGGAGAACCCTACGGCCTTCAGCGCATGTCACTGGCAGATGGAACCCTCTCGTCGATAGGTTTGCCCGGCGAGGGCGGAACTGTCTCACCCATCATTGACACGCGCTCGCGGAAAGTTGTCGGCTTCGAAGTTGATGCGGAAACGATGTTTCAGGTGCTGGAAGACCCGGCGTTGAAGTCACAGCGGGATGCCATTGCGGGGGCTATGCCCGGTGCTACTGTTACTGAAGAGTCCTGGACGGATGACCGGTCAGAAAGTGTTCTCGCCGTTGAATTTCCCGGCAAGCCGATCAGTTACTATCTCTTCGAACCTGGATCAGGTGCCTTGTCGCCAGTGGGCAACAAAGCACCCCATCTCGATGACCGGGAGCTCGGAAGTATTGAGTCAATCTCATATGAAGCAGGGGACGGCCTCACGATCCCGGGCTATCTGACGCTCCCGCCAGGCAAAACCCGATCAGACGGTCCGTTCCCTCTCATCCTGATGCCCCATGGCGGTCCGGAATCACATGATACCTCCCGTTTTGACTGGTGGGCGCAAGCCTATGCGGCAGCAGGCTACGCTGTCATTCAGCCAAATTTTAGAGGATCTACCGGGTACGGAACAGAGTTCCGCGATGCTGGCTATGGGGAATTTGGCGACAAGATGGTCACCGACATTCTGGATGCGGCGACATGGGCCGACGCTGAAGGTTTGTCCGAGCCCGGAAACGCCTGCATTGTTGGCGCAAGTTATGGAGGATATGCAGCTCTGATGGGGCCTTTGCAACGTTCAGGCGTGGTCAGGTGTGTTGTGGCTGTCAATCCACTCACAAATCCCTTCAAGTTCCTGGCAGATTACCGGTATGGAAGTTTTCTCGTGAACAGTGTTGAGCGATTTCTGGGAACCAGTCGCTTCGATTCCGCATCGAAGCGGAATCATGTCACGCTGACTTCGCGGGTGAATGAAATGAGCCTTCCCATCCTTCTGATGGCGGGTGAGGAAGATTCAACGGTGCCTTTTGAACAAAGCCACGACTTGAAACGAGCCGCGGAAGGCTCAGCAGATGTCACGTTGGTCAAGTTGGACGGCGAAGACCACTATCTGCGTTCCAGTCGCGCCCGCTACGATGTTCTCTCGAACAGTCTCGCGTTTCTGCACGACCATTTGCCTGCCGACTGAGCGCGTGGGACCATTCAGTCACGGGCTGGCGAGTTGGACTACGGGGAGCAGGGATGAGGCTGCGAAATTCTCGGGAACCGTTGCGCCGCGCAGGGCGTCGATTTTTGCCTTCTGCTTGAGGAACGCGGCAAATTCTTCCGGCTCGGTGGCCAGGTTGCGTCCTGACGGCAATTCGAGGGTCATCGGGTTCACATAGCGGTGGTTTCGGCGGATTTCGTAATGAAGGTGCGCGCCGGTTGCCGACCCGGTATCGCCGACATAGCCGATGATGTCTCCGGCATTCACGCTGTCGCCGGCGACCAGTCCGGCAAATTTCGACATGTGCGCGTAAAGTGTCTGATAGCCTCGCTTGTGCCGGATGCGAACATGCCGACCATAACCGTCACTGAAGCCGGTGAATTCAATGACGCCGTCACCAGCCGCCTGGATGGGTGTGCCGGCCGGGGCGCGATAGTCGATACCTGTGTGCAGGTGCAATTGCCCCGTGAGCGGATGATAGCGCTGGCCGAATCCTGAATTGATCGGCACGCGGCCGATGGGGAATCGCGTGAGGAAAGGCTGGGCAGCCACACCATTGGCATCAAAAAATTCGGTGCGCCCAGAGTCGCCGGGTGTATAGCGATACCAGCTACCGTGGCTCGCCACACCGTTGAATGCGGCGAACACAAGGTCGCCATTCTCGATGAAGTTACCCCGCTCGTCTTCGGCGACCTCGAATACGGCGTCATAGCGCTCGCCCCGCTTTCCGCCAGCCGAGAGGGCAGGATCGTCCGGGAACAGGGCGGCAAGCGCGGCGGCGTGTGCCGGTGTACCGCCAGCATCAACAAGCGCAGCAGGGAGCGTTGTCTCGATCCTGCCTGCGGCTCGTCTGTGCGCCGTGACGAGACGCGCGGTGAGTACGCTCACAAAGAAGCTGTCGTCCGCCTGACGCGTCGCCAGGAGCGTATTCTTGGCGTTTGGCTTGACCGACACCGCGATCAGGCGGCTTGTCTCGTCCTGCAGCGTGCTCTCGTCGAAATAGGCGGTGAGGGCGGTACCAGGACGCATGCGTTTGCGATCGACCAGGCCGGTCCGACGCAGCGCGTCAACGGCGGCTTCCGCGTCTTCTGCACTGGCGCCGAGCACTTCCAGCACGTCAGCGGCGGCGGCCCCGGCTGTGACCTGCCCGATCCTGTTCGCCGTTGAGGCCGACGGCATGTTCTCACGGAAATCAAGCATCGCCTGCGCGACATCCGCGCTGGTGAGATTTTTTGGCTGTTGCGGGCGAACAAACATAAAGAGGGCAACCATGCCCAGCACGACGAAGGCGGCCATGCCCCATTCCAGAACGTGGTGCGGGCGGAATGTGCGATCGACCTTTGCCGGGCCTGAACGTTTTTTCGTCATACCTGATGTCCCTTGCAAGGTCCGGGTGGACCACGCTGAGTGATTCAGGGCTTCACGAGCAAGAAATACGCCAACAACGCGAGTGACGGGCAGTTTTTGCAGTATTCAGGATAGATCAGGGATGTTCGGTCGAGGCCGAAACGAGCAGGGCCTGGCCGATATCAGCGCCCTGACTGGCGCGAATCTGGTCGATTTCGGCCTTCCTGAGCGCAAATTCCTCAAGTATCTCAGGTGTCTCGGCCAGTTTCCGACCGGTCGGCAGCTTGAGCCGCATGGCATTCATGGGGGTGCCCTTGATGTAGACCTCATAGTGGAGGTGGGGACCCGTCGAGGCGCCGGTAGAACCGACATAGCCGATGATATCGCCCTGGCGGACGCGCTTGCCCGATTTCATCCCCCGGCCGTAACGCGACAGGTGCGCATAAGCGGTCTCGTAGCCATTGGCGTGTTTGATTTTGACATAATTGCCATAGCCGCCATACCGGCTCGCACGAAGCACGGTTCCATGCCCTGCGGCAAAGACCGGCGTGCCTGTGGGGGCCGCGAAGTCGGTTCCCTTGTGCAGGCGGGTATAGCCCGAAATCGGGTGCCGGCGCTTGCCGAAGGATGACGATAGCCGGGCGCCATTGATCGGCGTTTTCATCAGGAATTTGGTGGCGCTTCCGCCCTTGCTGTCGAAATAGTCCGCCACCTGGTCGTCGCTCGGTGTGAAGCGATAGAAATCGCGGCTGAGCGCCCGTCCATTGAGTGAGGCGAAAATCACGTCTCCGGATTTGATCGGCGTTCCACGTTCATCGACATAGGTCTCGTAGACGATCTCGAACTGGTCGCCGGGGTGAATTTCCCTTTGAAAGTCAACGTCATATGCGAATGCGTTGGCGAAATCGACGACCTGCTGGTCGCCCGCGCCCAGCCGGCGCGCAGTATCGTAAATGGAGGTGTCGATCGAGGCGGCGATGCGGTGGACGCTGGGGGTCAGGCGGGCATTCAGGGCCGTCGCTTCCCAGTTGCCGTCCTGGCTGCGCGTGATCAGGAGGCTGCGATCAGCTTCGGCACGGATCGACAGGGCTGTCAGGCGGTCACCGTCGAGATAGGTCTCTGCGGTGAGCCCGGGACGCAGGCGCCGCGCATCCAGAAGGGCACCGGAATAGAGCGTCTGCAGGGCGCCATTTGCATCTTGGTGGCTGGCGCCGAGACTGACGACGAGATCTGTCAGGGTCTGGCGCGATTTCAGCGTTCCTGCCTGATGGCGGAGAACAGCGGAATCGGTCATGTCGGTGGCGCTGAGCAGGGTCACAGCAAGGGGTGGCGGCGTTGCCGCCACGGCCGTTCCATGGGTGGGTTGGCCCGAGGAATCGACCATGAAAAGTCCGGCCACAGCTGAGGCGGTGCCCAGCACGAAGAGGACAGCGAGGCTCTTGATGCCCTGGGACACGTTCCGCTTCGGTGACCGTGTCGCCTGCGGTTCGGTTTCGGTGTATTCTTCCACGCGCAGCTTCCCGTTCTTCCCAAGCCCTTCCGCGTCGCTTACGCGATTGCGGATGAACAAGCGTTCATTCTGACATTTGCGCGTTAAAGAATGTAGAACGCGCTAAATTTGGCCTTCTTGGCTTTTAAGACTCTAGAATTCAAGACTAGCAAGAAGCAAGCCGGATTGTACCGTGAACACGACAGATGACCAAAATGTAGGAATTCCGGACGACGATGTGCTTGCGCGTCCGATCCGCTGGGTTCGCTGGACGGTCGTGGCTGTATCAGTGCTCCTGATCGGCGTGCTGGCGACGGGTTGGTTCCTGCGCAAGACCGTCGCCGAGCGCGCGCTGGCTGGCTGGTGCGCCGAGCGACAACTCGCCTGTGAGGGGAAGTTTGTCCAGATTGGTTCGCACGGAGCCACCATTCGCGACCTCAAGGTCCGTGCAGGCGATGACGTGCCGTTCGAGGCATCGGAGGTCAGCGCGCATCTCAGCTGGCCCCGGCTATTCACGCTGAAATTGACCGGCATCACCGTGGACAAGCCGATTGTGCGCGGCACGCTCGACAAAAAGGGAATGCGCTTCTACGGACTCGAAAAGCTTGTCGGCCAATCGGATGGCACCGGTGAGCTGAACTTGCCAGCGATTGAAATCACCGGCGGACAGATATTCTTCGCAACCGAAGCGGGCGAACTGTCCGCGGCCGTATCGATGCACGGCACCTTTCCACAGAAAGGCACGCTCGACCTCGTGCTGGACCCGGCTGCGCTCAAGGGTGCTGAGAGCGAATTCAAATGGTCCGAAGGCGCCGTCTCCCTGATCGCGGACATGGGGCGGGTTTCAGGCGATGCGAGCATCGTCCTGGAGCGCGCCGATCTGAAGACCGTCTCCATCACGGACGCGGTCTTCACGGCGAAGGTCGATGCCGCGGATATCGGTGACGGACCGATGACACTCAACTGGATCGGATCGGTCGCCGAGGGTGTGATTCCGGGAGGGCATCTGAGCGCGGTCCGGACCAATGGCGAAGCGAGCTTTACCGAACTTCCGAGCCTCTCGGCGAAAGACGCATTGGGGGCGCTGACGGCTGCGGCGTTCAAACTGGAGTCCGCAGACGTTTTACGCGACGGGTATGGCGCGAGCAGTTTGAGCCTTGAAGGTGACCTGAAAGGCGATGCCGGAAACATCGGCGGACCCGTCAGCTCCGCGGCAACCCAGGCCATTGCGCCGCAAGGTGGCGCCGGGGTGCTTTCATCGCATGGCACATTCAGCCGGTCAGCCGAAGGCACATTGCTATATGTCGGTCATGTGTCTGCAACGGATGCGCATGTTGCCTCCGACCTGCGCCAGGAACTCACAGTGCCGATCGCATTTCCGGGCGCATTGTCAGATCACGGAGGCAGTTTTCGGTCTGCAGCTGTCCGGGCGCTGTCGAAGTTCGATCTGGATATGGCGTTCAGTGCGGGCACGCGAGATGGCGTCTTCTCAGTCTCAAGCCGACAGGAAACCCTTCTGAAGGCTGCGTCCGGATTGCGGCTGAACATCACGCCTCCCGCAGATGGGCCGTGGCTGTCAGTCGAGGGGCCGGAACGCGCCGTGCGTGGTCATATCACGCTGTCAGGCGGCGGCGCGCCCGACCTGCAGCTTGGTCTTGATGGCCTGCAGCAGGGCGCAGCGGGTCTTGAGATCGCGACGCACGCATTTAAACTCAAGCCATGGGCAGCCGGCGGCAAGACACTGTCGGCGGATCTCGCAACGTTCGCGTTGATCATTGCACCGGATCATTTTGACCTTCTCAGTCGCGGGCGCGTGTCCCTGTCAGGACAGATGTCCGGGATCGACCTGAAGACGACCGAGCTGGTTGGCGGACTTCACGCCACGCGCGATGAATCAGGATGGCAGGTGCAGCCGGACGGCGCCAAATGCGTCAGTGTTTCCAGTCAGGGGTTCGCTTTCGGCAGCATCCGCGCCGAGCCTGTCCGTCTGAACGCCTGCCCGCAGGGCGATGGCTTTATCCGCAAAAGCGGTGCGTCGCCTAGCGGCACGGTCACGCTGGGGGCCGTCAGCCTGCCTTTCTCGACGGGTTCCACCTCCGGCACGCTGGACCTGGCGAAAGCGTCGGTCGATTGGTCGACAAATGGTGGACTGGCGATGACGGTGCTCGCAGACCACCTTGATCTGCCACTTGTCATCGGATCGCGCACCCTGACCCTTTCGGGGGCCACGCCGCGCATGGGCATGGCGACCAGTCGCGGTGCACCGAAACTGTCGGCGCGCCTGGGTGCAACGGTATTCGACGGAACGCTGGTGCCGGCAAAGGTGTCTGCCGAGAGTTTCACTTTTGACGGGTCCACTGGACAGGGTGGCCTGTCCGGCAATCTCAACGCCAACGGTGTCCTCATCCAGGACTATCGGAGCGACCCGCTTTACCAGCCGCTGATCTCGGACATGGCGGCAACGCTGACCAATGGGCAGCTTGCCATGACCGGCCCGTTGCGCCTCAAGGCGGGCGGCACGACGGTTGCTGACACCACGATCAATCTCGACGTGGTCAAGCTCAATGGCACGGCGGCCATCCGATCGCGCCCGTTGACGTTCCGCGCTGGAGGACTCCAGCCTGTCATGCTGTCGGAAAAACTGCGAGGCGTCTTTACCCTTGCCGCTGGGGATGCATCGGCAAAGGCAGATGTCGACATTGTTTCGGGGAAGCTGTCCGCGACAGGGGAGGTCACGATTGAGGAATTTGGATTCCAGACAACGCGGCTGGGCCGGATTGAGGGCGTCAATGGCAAGGTCCGGTTCAGCGACCTGCTGGCGCTGACGACGGACCGCGGACAGGTCGTTACGGTCGGCTCGCTCAACATCGGTGTTCCGCTGGTAGACGGCCGTATCGAATTTCACCTCGACAAGGGCAAGGTCCTGGGTATCGAACAAGCCGGGTTCCCGTTCGCGGGAGGGCGAATCGCAATCTCGCCTCTCCAGTGGACACTGGGGGGCAACGACCAGCGCGTGGAGGTGACGGCTGACGCGATTGAACTGAGCCAATTGGTGGCGGTTCTGAAACTGCCGGATATCCAGGCAACGGGCACGGTCAGCGGGACGTTCCCGGTGGATTTCGTCGGCAGCGAAATCCAGGTGCGTGACGCGCTTCTGGCGGCTGACGCGAAGGGCGGGCGGATCGCCTATACCGGTGATGCGGTCAATTCGGCGGCCGACAGCGACCCGAATGCCAAACTTGCATTCGACGCGTTGAAGGATCTGCAATTCTCCGTCCTGGAAATCGGACTGTCAGGCGACCTGATGAACCGGACCGTGGCAAGCGTCCATTTGATCGGTCGCAATACGCAGCCGCTGGCTTTCGGCAAGAACCTCACCATGCCGAAAGGACAGGCATTCGAGTTCAACTTGTCCCTCGATTCCGACCTGACGGAACTGGTCAAGAGTGGGTCCTATGCCACCCAGCAGGACAAATTTGTCAAAATCGTTGTCGATATGGCCAATGATCAGGACAATCGGCCGGATGAATGAGAGGCAACCACGCAGTCGATTGACGTTAAGCCGAACCATGTCATGTTCGCGCGTAGACAAAAGGAGTCATAAATTGACGACCCCGCAGAAAGCACTGTTTCTTGCCGGCTGCGTCGCGCTCACTGCCGCGTGCACGCCGACACTCCGTATTGAGCCATCCGATAAACCCATCACGATCAATCTGAACGTGAAGATCGATCAGGAAGTGCGTATCAAGCTCGACAAGGATGTCGAAGACCTGATTTCGAACAACCCTGACCTGTTCCCCCAATAGCGACGACAGGATATATATCATGAACATGATCAAGAATGTCTTCATCGCTCTGGCCATCGCCTCGCTCGCCATTGTGAGCGCGCCGGCTGCGCATGCGGGTGATCCGCAGCTCGAAGCGGCCATTTCCGCTGGCCAGGTCGGTGAGCGCATCGACGGCTATCTCGGCGTGGTCGGCTCGGCAGATCCTGCCGTCGTCCGCAAGGTCCAGGAGATCAACAACAAGCGCCGCGCGCTTTACGAGCAGCTGTCGCAGCAAACCGGAACCACGGTCGCCCAGGTGGCCCGCGTGACGGGCGAGAAGCAGATCGCGCGCACCGGATCGGGCCAGTATTACATGGACGAAACCGGCGCCTGGAAGAAGAAATAGCGTTCAGGCACCTGCCCGAACCACGCGTTTGACAGCCCCCGCAGCCCAGCTGCGGGGGCTTTTTCGATCCGGGCCTGCCGTCGATGCAACGCAGCCTGTTGCAAGACTTTCATGCCCGATTGATTGACACGAAGCGCGGCTCACTCGATTCTGCGCACAATTGGAATTAAACAACGGGCTGGACCTTCCATGATCGATCCTGCACGGCTTTCAGCCTTCATATCGTCTCGTATCTGCCATGACCTCGTGTCACCCGTCTCCGGCGTGACCAGCGCGCTCGAAATGCTCGACGAACCCGGCGATTCCGACATGGACCAGCAGTTCGAGGACCTGCTTCGCTCCAGTGCCCTCAAGGCGGCTGCGACGATCCAGTTCCTGCGCTACGCCTATGGCTCGCTCGGACTGCAGGCCGGCACGGCTGACATGCATGAATTCAAGAAGATCACCGAAAACTACCTGCACGGCCTGAAGCCCAGCATCGAATGGGACATCGCCACCGACCATCTCAGCTATTCACATGCGCGCTTGCTGATGAACCTGATCATGATGGCAGTTGATACGCTTCCCCGCGGCGGCGTTATCAACGCCCGTGTGCGCAACGAAGCGGCCGGCATGACGATGACGGTCACCTCGCGCGGAGAGCGGGTGAAAATGAAGGACGAGGCCGCCCGGTCTGTTCAGGGAATCGAGCCCGAGGACGGCTGGAAGCCCGACAATATCCAGCCCCTGTTTGCAAAGATGATCTGCGACAGCCTGGAAGGCGAAATCACGGCCAAGCAGGGCGAGGATGCCGCCATTATCATGGCGACGCATATCCGGGCTGAAGGCTGATGCGACTTCTGACCGGTTTCTTCGAGACTGGCAGCAAAATCTTAACGCTCGTCGGGCAATCGTTAACTCGACCTGAAGGTCTGCTGTGGGAGCACCGACCATGAAAACCTGCCTGATCGTTGACGATTCTCGTGTTGTAAGGAAAGTTGCGGCACGCATTATCCAGGACCTCAAGTTCAATATCGTCGAGGCTGGAAACGGCGCCGAAGCCCTGAACGCGTGCCGGGAAAGCATGCCGGACGCCGTGCTGCTCGACTGGAACATGCCGGTGATGAACGGGCTCGATTTCCTGCGGGCATTACGCCGCGAAGATGGCGGCAAGAAGCCGTTGGTGGTATTCTGTTCAATCGAGAACGATGCCGAGCATATCAATGAGGCCATCCGGTCCGGTGCAGACGAGTTCATCATGAAGCCGTTCGACGCTGACATTCTTGAAAGCAAATTTGCAGAAGTCGGCCTCGTTTGAAGCATTTCTTAATAAAATCCTCGATATTGGTAACGATTGGGGTCGAAATACCCGGGTGCGGAGCGGGATATGAAGGATGAGGTGTTCAACGAGTTGGCAGATCTGGCCCTGAAGGGGTCCGGACAGTCGATTCCGAAATCCAAGGCCTATCTTATCGAGGCCCGGCTCGCCCCCATCGCGCGGCGCGAGGGGTTCGGTACGATGGAAGACCTGGTCCACTGCGTGAAATCGCGGGCCAATCCTGCCTTTATTTCCGAGATCGCGGCGACGCTCACATCCAAGGATACGCGCTTTTTCCGTGAACGTGGCACATTGCAGCGTGTGCTGACGGATGTGTTGCCCGAGCGCCTGAAGGCGACGAATACAGGGCGTCTCAAAATCTGGTTGGCGGGTGGGTCGACCGGACAGGAAGCCTATTCCCTTGCGATCCTGCTTGAAGACGAACTGCCGCCCGCCCTGCGCGGTGCCAAGATCGAGATTCTGTCGACAGATATCTGCAAGGTCACGACCGAGAACGCCCGCAATGGCCGCTACGGCCACTATGATGTCCAGAAGGGACTGTCGATTCATCGCCTGACCAAGCATTTCAACCGGCTCGAGACGGGCCAGTGGGAAGCCAGTGAGGCCCTCCGGTCGCATACCAGTTTCCGCCAGCACAACCTGCTCGAAAGCGCGGCCGGTCTCGGAAAGTTCGATGTCATCATCTGCCGCAATGTGCTGCCGGGCATGGCCCGCTCTGCGCGCGTGCGTGTGGTTGAAAGCCTTGCAAGTCAGCTTGTGCCGGGCGGCCTGATCCTGCTGGGCCAGGGCGAGGGCCTGATCGGCCTGACCGACAAGCTCGAGCCCGCCCGCGATTTCCGCGGCGCCTGGGTCGCCGCCGGAACGGCCAATGCGGCAGCCTCGGCGGCTTGATCTGCCATAGACGGACGTCAGCCACGAAGTTGCAATGCAACATGATGCCTGTATGAGGGGCGCTCCTCCGCGCAGAACACATAGAAGCAGGCCCCACACATGGTGAAATCCACTTTTGCGGCGTTTGCCGATCGCGTCGCCCGTGCCGACTGGGCTGGAAACGGCCTGTCCGCAATGACGCCGATGCGGGTGAAGACAGAGCTGCTTGCCGGCTTTACCGTCGCCCTCGCGCTCGTACCCGAGGCGGTCGCGTTCGCCTTCGTGGCGGGCGTGACACCGCTTGCTGGCCTCTATGCGGCCTTTATCGTCGGCCTGATCACCGCCCTGTTCGGTGGCCGGCCGGGCATGATATCGGGCGCCACCGGGGCGCTCGCCGTTGTGATGGTCGGTCTGGTGCACGATCCCCGCGTGGGTGATCTGGGGCCGCAATACCTGTTTGCGACGGTCGTGCTGATGGGAATCCTGCAGCTGATCGCGGGCGTCTTCAAACTGGGCAAGTTCATGCGGCTGGTGCCGCATCCGGTGATGCTTGGTTTCGTGAACGGCCTCGCCATCGTGATCTTCCTGGCCCAGCTCGGCCAGTTCAAGGTGCCCGGTTCGGCAGAAGTCAGCGGCCATGGCTTTGCAGGCGGCGAATGGATGAGCGGTGCGCCGCTCTTGCTGATGCTGGGCCTCACGGCGCTGACCATGGCGATCATCTGGGGCATGCCGAAATTGACCAAGATTATTCCTGCCCCGCTGGCCGGGATCGGCATTGTTGCCGGCATCGTCATCGGGTTCGGGCTGGACGTGCCGACGGTGGGCGATCTGGCTTCGGTGAAAGGTGGCCTGCCGCCTTTTGCCGTTCCTGCGGTTCCCTTCACGTTCGAGACACTGGAAATCATCTTTCCCTATGCGCTCATCCTGGCGGCGATCGGCCTGATCGAGAGCCTGCTGACCCTGAATCTCGTCGGTGAGATCACCGGCAAACGCGGTGGCGCATCGCAGGAATGCCTCGCCCAGGGCACAGCCAATGTCGTGACCGGCTTCTTCGGCGGCATGGGCGGCTGCGCCATGATCGGCCAGTCCATGATCAACGTGAAATCCGGCGGTCGCACGCGCCTTTCGGGCGTCTCGGCGGCGCTGTTCCTGCTCGCTTTCATCCTGGTCGGCTCCAGCCTGATCGAACGCATTCCGCTGGCCGCCCTTGTCGGCGTCATGTTCATGGTCGTGATCGGCACATTCGCCTGGCAGAGCCTGCGCATCATGACGCGGATCCCGCTGATGGATGCGTTTGTGATCGTGCTCGTGACCGGCGTGACAGTCGCCTATGACCTCGCTACGGCGGTGGTCGTAGGCGTGATCGTCTCGGCGCTGGCCTATGCCTGGAACAATGCCCGGCGCATCCATGTCATCGAACGCGACAGCGTGCGTGAACCCGGCGCGCATGTGTACGAGATCGAAGGCCCGCTCTTTTTCGGCTCGACCGACGGTTTCGCCGAACTCTTCCACCCGGAAACCGATCCGGACGTGGTGATCGTCGACTTCAAGCGCAGCCGCGTGGTCGACCAGTCTGCGCTCCAGGCCCTCGAGGACCTTGCGGCCCGCTATGCCGCCCATGGCAAGACATTGCGCCTGCGCCACCTTTCCCATGACTGCCACAAGCTGCTGAAGCGCGCCGGGCAGCTAATGGTCGATGCCGATGATGACCCGGATTATGCGCTGGCCGTGGACTATAATGTCCGCACCGGCGTGTTCGGCGGCGGCCATTAGCCGGTCGCGATGACCGATTTGTGACCGGGCGTGTGCGCGAACGCACTTCGGTCCAGTGCTGGCTTCCGCTAGAAATCGGCAAACTGATATGCCGTGACTTCGACAGGAGAACCGATGCTGCACCGACGCCACTTCCTTCAATATGTTGCTGGCGGCGCTGCGCTGGCCGGGGCAGGCGCGCTGCCGGCCTGGGCGCGCTCGTCCAGCGAAGGCAATCTCGGCATCCCGGCATTGCAGGGCAACCGGTTCGACCTGACGGTCGGCACGTTTCCGATGCGTATCAATGGCCGCGCGACCGACGCGATTGGCGTCAATGGCACCGCACCGGCACCGCTGCTGCGCTTCCGGGAGGGCGAAGAGGTGACGCTGAACGTCACCAATACGCTGGAGACCGACACATCCATCCACTGGCATGGCCTGCTGGTGCCGTTCCAGATGGATGGCGTGCCGGGCGTCTCCTTCCCGGGTATCAGACCGGGCGAGACCTTCACCTACAAATATGCCGTGCCGCAAAACGGCACCTATTGGTACCATTCCCATTCCGGCCTGCAGGAACAGATCGGCCATTACGGTCCGATCATCATCGATCCGAAGGACGCTGATCCGGTCGCCTATGACCGCGAATATGTGCTTGTGCTGGGAGACTGGACGTTCGGCGATCCGGATTGCCTGTTTGCAAAACTCAAGAAGCATTCCGACGGCCAGAATTTCCAGCAACGCACTGTCGGGGACTTCCTGAAAGATGCCTCTGCCGATGGACTCGGCTCGGCGCTGGAAGACCGGTCCATGTGGGGCGCGATGCGGATGTCGCCGCGCGACCTCGCCGATGTCGGCGCGCCGACTTACACCTATCTGATCAACGGCCGGTCGACGGCGGACAATTTCAACATGGTATTCAATCCGGGCGAGCGCGTGCGCCTGAGGATCATCAATGCGGCGGCCATGACCCTGTTCAATGTCCGCCTGCCGGGCCTGCCGATGACAATCGTCCAGGCCGATGGACTCAATGTGCAGCCGTTGGAGGTCGATGAATTCCAGATCGGCGTGGCGGAGACCTATGATGTGATCGTCACGCCGCAGGTGGCGGAGGCGTTTGCCTTCGTCGCAGAGTCGATCGACCGCTCCGGTCAGGCGGTGGCGACACTCGGCCCCCGGCCGGGCATGCGTGCGGCCGTTCCTGCCCTTCGACCGGTGCCGACCCTGACCATGAAGGACATGGGTATGGACCATGCGGCCATGGGGCATGGAGAGATGGAAATGGATAGGGGCGCGGATGCGCCGGAAGCGATGGATCACTCCACGATGGACCACAGCGCCATGGCGGGAATGGATCACAAGGCAATGGGCCATGCGATGCCGGACCCGCACGGGCCGGAGGTCCAGATGGTGTCTGTGGAAGCACCGGTCACGCGCGGGCCCGGTGTTGCCAATATCGCGGCCATGCCGGTGACCCGGCTGGACGAGCCGGGCATTGGCCTTGCCGATGTGGGTCACCGCACGCTGACCTACAGTCAGTTGCGCAGCCTCGACCCGAACCCGGATACGCGCACGCCCGGCCGAGAGATCGTGGTCCACCTGACCAGCAATATGGAACGCTATATGTGGTCGTTCGACGGGGTGAAATTCTCCGAGGTGACCAAAGCGATCCAGTTCCATGAGGGCGAGCGCGTACGCCTGACCCTCATCAATGACACGATGATGCCCCATCCGATCCACTTGCATGGCATGTTCTTCGATCTCGTCATTCCCGGCGCGGAGGCCAGTGGCCACCTGCCGCGCAAGCATACCGTGATCGTGAAGCCGGCGGAGAAGCTCTCTGTGGATATCTCGGCCGAGCATGTCGGCGACTGGGCGTTTCACTGCCATCTGCTCTACCATATGGCAGCGGGCATGATGCAGGTCGTCTCGGTCCTGCCCTCGGAAAGGGCGATGCCGATGGCGGACCATCAGGGCCACGAGATGATGGACCATTCGAAGATGAATCACGACGAAATGGGCGATGAGGGGATGAAGCCATGATGCGCGGAATTACCCTTTGTGCGCTCGCGATTTCTGTCGCGGCGCCGGTTTTCGCCGAGGCAGCTGAAGGTACGTCGCCGCCCTGGTCGATGGCGGATGACTATTACGATGCCGACGAGATGGCTGAAGCGCGCCACCACGTTTTGACGCATCACGGCGCCACGCGTGAAGTCTATGTCATGGCGGACCGGCTGGAACTGCAGTCGTCGGATGAAGGCGACGCGCTCGTCTGGGATGGAAATGCCTGGTATGGCGGCGATATCAACAAGCTCTGGATCAAGAGCGAGGGCGCGTATTCTTTCGATGCCGACGAAATCGAGGACGCTGAAGTGCAGGCGCTCTGGTCGCATGCGATCTCGCCCTATTTCGACCTTCAGGGCGGCATTCGCTACGACCTCGAGCCGAAGGGCCGCACGCATGCCGTTCTCGGCGCTCAAGGCCTCGCACCTTACTGGTTCGAGGTGGATGCGGCGGCTTTCCTCAGCAGCGACGGCGACCTCACCGCCCGCATTGAAACCGAGTACGAGTTCCGTCTCACCCAACGCCTGATCCTTCAGCCGCGCGTGGAAGCTGAACTCTCGGCGCAGGACATTCCGGAACTGGAGACGGACTCGGGCCTGACCTCGCTCGATGCGGGCCTGCGATTGCGCTATGAAATCGTGCGTGAGTTCGCGCCCTATATCGGCGTCGCGTGGCAGGGCAGTTTCGGCGGCACGGCCGACTATCTCGAAGCGGCGGGCGAAGAGTCTGACCGGACGATGTTCGTGGCGGGTGTGCGGACCTGGTTCTGAGGCTGGCCCTCGCAATTTCCGTGATCCCGCGCTATATGCGCCCTTCCTGAAGCTGCTCCGGGCCTTGAACCCGGTTGGAGTACAAAATGACAGATACCCAAACCGCTGCCTGGACGGGCGGCGTGAACTCTCTCGGATTTGACAAAAGCCCCGCCGATACGCGGGTCGTCGCCGCCATGTCGGGCGGGGTCGACAGCTCGGTCGTGGCCGCGATGCTGAAGGCCGAAGGCTATGACGTGATCGGCATCACGCTGCAGCTCTACGACCATGGCGCCGCGATCGAGAAAAAGGGCGCCTGCTGTGCGGGCCAGGATATCCATGACGCGCGCAATGTCGCCGACCAGATCGGCATCCCGCATTACGTGCTGGATTATGAAAGCCGTTTCCGAAGCCAAGTGATGGAAGATTTCGCTGACACCTATCTTGCCGGGTCGACGCCGATCCCGTGCATCCGCTGCAACCAGACCGTCAAGTTCTCGGACCTGCTTCGCACCGCGAAGGAGCTTGGCGCCGATTGCCTTGCGACGGGGCATTATATTCGGCGGACGGACGGGCCAGACGGGCCGGAGCTTCACCGCGCCGCCGATGCCAGCCGCGACCAGTCCTATTTCCTGTTCGCCACGACGCGCGACCAGTTGGATTATATACGTTTCCCGCTGGGCAGCCTGCCGAAGACGGAGGTTCGCGAGCTGGCCGACCGGTTCAACCTGCCGGTCGCGGCCAAGCCCGACAGCCAGGATATCTGTTTCGTTCCGGAAGGTTCCTACGCGAAAGTGGTCGAGAAACTCCGCCCCGGATCCGGGCGCGGGGGCGATATCGTGCACCTTGATGGCAGGGTGCTCGGCAGCCATGAAGGCGTGATCCACTACACAATCGGCCAGCGGCGCGGGCTGAATGAGATC